>OGJV01000572.1_pt1 | contig 20717 bp, 18 predicted proteins | sample 1572271 | NCBI WGS metagenome assembly OGJV01 (sample SAMEA2582107, study PRJEB24529) | metagenome | biome: Human gut stool | place: China | collected 2011
CAATATCCTTCATACGATTGATTACATTAGTGCCAGCCCCACCGACACCGATGCACAATATCTTTATATTTTCTGTATCATTTTCCATATTATAGTAGCATCTATTAGTATCGATTGCAAAATTAAACAAAAATTTGATAAGTTGTATCAGCAAGCCTTGTTTTTTTCATTCACAAGGCTTGCAAATAAATATAGCGTCCTATTCTATAGATTTCGATTTAAATTGAATATGCATCATTTCATGATAACTTTCATGCTCTTATTGCCAATCTTCACTATAAAAATAGAATATTTACGATTTTTTCCATCCTTCCGTATTTTGATATTTTGCTAAAGTGGACAGAGTAGAGGTTAGACGAAAGATTGATGCAATTCCTTTCGATGAACACAACAACGTCGAAGCCGCCATGTTCCAGTATAGCTTCCATACGAGAAACAACAAGACCAGATACCGCACACTCATTAAGCACAGTTTGCAAGCAATTGCAAGATACGCCCGGATAAACATGCGCCGTATTTTCTGTTTGATTACAAATAAAGTCTCCAAATAGCAAAACAAGTAATTCAAAAAGCTAATAGTCCCATTTTGAGGCATTTTAAAGATTACAGTCGCCGTTCCATGTTGGTTTGACAACTTTTGAGGCAGACTGATAGTCCGTGTTAGTTATCGTCAAGGTCGGAATAGAGCCCGACTAAAACATTTATTTAATGTAAATAGAACCCACTAATCAAGTGGACTCTTTTATGATAATATCTCAAGATATGCTATGCTGTGTTTTCAAGACACAGCATAGCAGCTTTATTTATCAATGAGGAAATTGATTCTGATCCAACTCACAATCAACATAATTACCTTCATGTGAAATCTCAGAAACCTTTAATCCAAAAATCTCCATGGAACTACTTATTGTACGATAATGACTATCCAAATAACAGCCATATATGGCCACAGAATCTATCCAACCATCTGAATTTGGATAAAAATCGAAATTATTAACTAATCGCCCATTCTGTTCTTGATGAATTCTTATCATTCCTTCACAAGAAGCAGCCATTGAGGTTTCAACACCCGCATAAATAGGCGCATTTCTCATAGTCTCACAAAGTTGCATCAAAACTCTCTTGCAAGACTCGTTCATACTTTTTCTTGAACCAAATATCCCAAACATAATCTTACAGTTATTAAATTACACTTCAACAAACTTATCAACAGAGAAAGGTAACAACTTCTCGAACTTTGTACGGCTACCTTTTGGTATTCTTATTTCCTTAAGATTATCACACTTATCAAACACGCCAGACCCCATCTCCATAACCGTATCAGGAACATAGACCCATTCTAACGAATCGCAGTTCTTAAAAGCATAACTGCCTATTTTTTTGATAGAGTCGGGAAATACAACATTAAGTACATTGTAGCAATTCTCAAAAGCCTCCGCCTCAATATATGCTAAAGATTTTGGCAAATCCAATCCTTGCTTTGTCTTAAGGAGTTTGCATCCATAAAAAGCAGAAGCTCCAATAAACTTTAATTTTTGCGACCAAACCACATCCTGTATATTCGCTTGCGAAAAAGCACTCTTACCAATAGACACAATACTATTTGGCATATAGATATTTCTACGGCATTGTACCCCTTTCTTATTAAAGGCATTGTCGCAAATAGCAACAGTTCCTTCCTTTATCTTATATTCAACAACAGAGCTTGTTACTGCTGTTTGAAGATTACAGACGACATCAGACACGCCACTAATCAATCTATTGTCCAATGAATAAACAATATCATCATCATTGGTAATCTCTTTATTAAAATCTCGAAATGAGACTTGGCACAACACAGCCAATTCTTGCTCTGTCATCTCCTTTGACTTTTCTCCAAGACCATTCATAAAGTCTCGAAGTTGTTCTATGGACTGAATCTTATAAATCAATCCATTGAACTCTAAATAACCATTCAAATCATTCATATTCATTCTATTTTGTTCTACGTATTTTCTCATCACGCAACACACTCAATGTTTGGCGATAATTAGCCAATTTACTTCTCAAAACTGCACACACATTGTAATCATCTTCATCGGAAAGATAATCCTGAGCAGTTTCTATTCTATCTACACATCGTTCTATCTCTTCTTCTATTTCATCATTAGACAACAATCGTTCAGGATAAGCATTTCTAAACTCATCCACGGTTGCAATTTCTTCTCTCAACAAATCAGAAGGAATAGCCTCACTACTTTTATCTTCATAAAAACAAATATGAAACCCTAAATCCAAACGTATCATTTCTATTGACACAATAGACTTTTCATCTTCCGACAAATGGTATATAATTTGTATACACTTAGAACGATCCATAAAAACATATGGTTCCTTATCCCTTTGTTTATCTTGATTTACAATTTCAAAGGATACCACTCTATCAATACAAAAGTCAATTACAGTATTAGCCAAAGTTTTATCCCCATAACCAATTGGTATATTCTGAAAAGAATAGTCTTTTTCTGACACTGCTGTTAAATTCCCATTTTCAAATCTTTTTTGAAAATGAGAGGTAAAAATAGAATTACTCATATCACACTAAATTACTTACAGTCAATCTACAATCTTTACTGGTCGGATAATTCTACCATAAAAACGAGTATCACCAACCAATTCATAAGTAGATTGGTTAAAGCGTAAATTATAAGCAGAACAATTTCCATCCTCATACAAGGTTGATGTCCAATACCTACCAAACTCCCCAATTCCCGCAACTCGATTTCCACTTGCAGAACCTGCTGCCGGTAAATAAATCGATTTTCCATTAGGTCCAGTCACTCTCCAACCATAAATACCATTCTGCGCCTCAACCTTCCAAGAACAATAAGACAAAAGTTCTTCCATATTCTTCTTTGATGGAATATGCCATTCTTTCCCTAAAGTCAATGTCGCTATATCATCTTTACCGTCCAGTTCAAATAGCCCATCAACAATTCCATATTTTGCATCAAAACAGTATTTTGAGAGAGTATTATAAGTTCCTTTACACAATGTATATGAGTCCCAGCCATACGATGTCTTACATTCAGTCTCGCCCCATGCAAAATATTTTCCCAAAGGATAAACTGAAGATATGCCAAAATTCTCTGTAGCCCATAATACACCTGATGGAAGTCCTAGATCAACAACTCCTATTTTATCCATAAAATTTGAAACACTTGCCTTTTCTAAGTTTTTTTTATGAACAGGCGCTGTTTTTCCTACACACCTACCTAACAATTCTTTCAAGAAATCCATAACAACTGTTATTTAGTAAAATTCAATTAATCTATCAGGATTCACGAAACGGAACGCTACTTTTGCGACCTTTTGGTCGATAGTAAAAACATTGCCGATAATAGGTTCATTCTCAACATATTTCTTTTTCTTTCGAGAATACCCCATCACCATGCCTATCGCCGAAAGTCCTGCATCGTTAATGTTGGATTGCTCTGCATTGATGTAAAACACGAGTCGATCATTGTTTGTGATACAATTATCAAACTCAAACTTTGATAGAATTTTCTCAGGAATAGGATTATTCTGTAAATTAACAGTAATCAATCCTGCCTTCGTAAAGATACCTCCATTATGCTGTTTGAAACGAATTTCAAAATGCACTTCACCTTGTGAGATGAGTTTACCGTCGACATACTCCTCATATCGATCAACAGGAAATGGAAACTCTCTGAACGTCAGAGTTTGAAAAATAGGCCATCTATCCATAGAGCTTAAGATTATTAGTGCTGTTGGCTACCTTTGCAGCAATAATTACACATGTTGCATATATACAAAAAACGTGGAGCCAGTCCTGTCACTCGTTCCACTGTAGAAAGGCCTTCGCATTGCCCTGATTGTCGAAACGAGCAACGACGAAAGCCCCACGCTGATGCATATATAGAACTCCCACACTATCACAAACATTATGATAATGCAAGCGTAATATTATACTACACCCTTGGGGCGTTCCCGTTGCTTTGTTTTTGACAATCAGATGAGTTTGCGAAGTTCTTCTACAGTCAAAACCAAAGCGTCCAGTAACGCCTTATGTATATATGCCCTCAGCCTCCACGTCACATACGACATGCGACTTCAGCGTGAGGACAGTGCAAAAATATAAAATACTTCTGTAACTTCCAAATATTTTCGCATATTTCTTTATCTTTGTGGATAAATTCTTTCATTTTTACGATTTTTAGACTAAACATATTGACTTTTCACCCTTACAAACCAATTTTCACGAAAAACATATTATCTATACCTCGCCAACACAACAACATCTTAACAATATTGTAACACCTGTTTAAATCACCTGTAACATCGTACTCGTACCTTTGCACCCAGAAAAGCAAGGGGAGAAATGTATCTAGCTATGTTGAGACAAGCCCCTATATAATAAGGTATATAAACATTAATAAAATATATGAGTACGATTTATCTTTGTATTGTGATCTTCCTGCTCTGTCTGGCAGTGTTTGATCTCTTCGTGGGAGTCAGCAACGATGCTGTCAACTTCCTGCAGTCTGCCATCGGAGCTAAGGTGGCTAAGTTTCGCACGGTGCTCATCATCGCATCCTGCGGTGTTGTACTAGGAGCCATCATGTCATCGGGAATGATGGATATCGCCCGACACGGCATCATGAGTCCAGCCCACTTCACCTTCGAGGAAGTGATGACGCTCTTCCTAGCCGTCATGGTGACGGATGTCATCATTCTGGATGTGTTCAACACGCTGGGTATGCCAACCTCAACCACCGTCTCATTGGTGTTCGAGCTCCTGGGAGGTGCCTTCATCCTCGCAACTCTGAAGATGTATGGAGACGACAGCCTCAACTACGGTGTCTTGCTGAACAGTAACAAGGCATTGGAGGTAATCATGGGTATTTTCTCATCCGTCATCATCGCCTTCGTATTCGGTGCCTTTGTAATGTGGCTTTCCCGTATCATCTTCACCTTCAACTATCGCAAGCATTCACGCTACAGCATCGCCATCTTCGGTGGTATCGCCTTCACGGCCCTCTCTTACTTCATCTTCATGAAGGGATTGGGTAAGAGTCCTTACCTGCCTGCAGAATGGCGCGATTATATCGACCAGAACCTCGGCTTGCTGCTCTGCATCACCTTCGTGGGTTCTGCCATCGTAATGGAGTTTCTGCATCTCTGCCGCATCAACATCTTCAAGTTTACCGTATTGATGGGTACTTTCGCCCTGGCGATGGCTTTCGCCGGCAACGACCTGGTAAACTTCATCGGTGTGCCTCTCGCTGGTCTTTCTTCTTATCAGGACTATATGGCAAATGCCAATGGTGCAGCGCCAGACCAGTTTATGATGACTTCTCTGATGGACAGCGCCAAGACCACTCCAGTATATCTTCTTGCAGCCGGTGCCGTGATGATCATCGCCATGGCAACTTCCAAAAAGGCTCAGAACGTAATCAAGACTTCTGTAGATTTGAGCCGTCAGGACGAGGGTGACGAGATGTTCGGCAGCTCTTCTGCAGCCCGTGTCATCGTCCGCAACTGCCAGGCTACTGATTCATGGTTGAAGCAGTTCTTGCCAAAGGCTCTGATGAACTGGATCAACAGCCGATTCGACAAGAACGATGTAGAGCTGGAAGAAAGCGCTGCATTCGACGTGGTTCGTGCTGCCGTAAACCTGGTATTGGCAAGTATGCTCATCACCATCGGAACCAACCTGAAGTTGCCACTCTCTACTACATACGTAACCTTTATGGTGGCTATGGGTTCTTCACTAGCAGATAGAGCTTGGAGCCGTGAGAGTGCCGTGTTCCGTGTAACCGGTGTATTGAGTGTGATTGGTGGATGGTTCATCACTGCCGGTGTGGCTTTCGCAGCCTGTGCCATTGTCTGCCTCATCATGCACTTCGGAGGTGTAGGTATCCAGAGCTGCTTCATGGCATTGGTTATCTTCCTGCTCATTCGCAGCAACATCCAGTATAACAAGAAGGCTAAGGAAGAGAGCAAGGGCAGTACCTTCCAGTTGATGATGCGTTCACACGATCCAGAAATAGTATGGGATCTGCTTCGTCGCCAGGTATCCCGCACCCAGAGCTTCGTCTGCCACTTTGCACTCAACGAGTTCAACCAGATTATGGATGGTCTTACCAACGAGAATCCTAAGTATCTCCGTCATGCCAACAAGGATTTGAAAAAGGAGCAGGATATGCTGAAGAAATTCCGTCGCCAGGAGATGCTCGGTTTGAAGAAATCGCCTATGGAGATTGCCATCGAACGCAACACCTGGTTCCACCTAGGTGCCAACAGCAACCAGCAGTTTATCTACTCTCTGCGCCGTATGCTTGAACCAATCAAGGAACACGTTGATAACAACTTCAATCCACTTCCTGCAGAATATACCAAGGAGTTTGCTCCTATACGCCAGAAATTCAATGACCTGATGCGTATGAGCTGCGAACAGATTGAGACCAGCCGCTACGAGAACTACCGTGAAATTCTCGCCGAGGCAGATGCCTGCAAGGATGAGCTCAGCGTACTTCGCAAGAAGCATATCGACCGCATCCAGCATCTTTCAGATAATTCCCTGATGCAGATTTCGCTGGTTTACCTGAATGTACTTCAGGAGAGCCAGGAGTTCCTGAGCGTGATGAGACACCAGCTCAGAGCTGCCAAGAAGTTTATGGAGAAGTAAGCATAAAGAATACGCCACTATTATTCAAGAAGGTGTGTCATAAGTCACATCCAATACGCCCTGGGCTAGGTGCGCTTCTGCCCTTTCAGCCCGTCCTCGGTTGCCATAATCAGGACTTATGACACGCCCTCTTTGTAGTTAAAGAAAGGAATGGTAAGACTTTGTTGCCAAACACAAAATACAGGTTAAAATTAACTAAAGAATACAAATTATTTTGTTCAATAAGCATTTTATTTGTAAATTTGTGAATAATAACAAATACAAAACGATTATGAAACAGATTATCATTTTTTTATTATGCATTTTTTCTACTATCACTATACAAGCACAATCATCAACTGTGCCTGACGAAGTTGTCTTTTACGACATTACAAGTGGAGCCCCCTTCACATATAATAAGACTATACAGAAAAGTGGACATATAGAAAACTTTAGTTGTCCCTTTGCCTATGACGTTGAAGTCAAAGATAACCATCTAGAGTTTTCTTTTCCTACACCATAAGAATAACATTTTAAGCGATGAAGAAGACAGTTTTTACAATCATATTTCTTTGTTCTTTGCTCATTCAGATGATGGCACAGAACAAGATACTTGTGTCGGAACGTATATTCTTGACTCCTACCCATGTTTACTACGACAAAAATGACACAGTAGAAATAATCGGGCAAATACTCTCCACAAACTACTCTGACTTCTATCCTTATAGCAGATATGTCTATCTCGAATTATTCGACAAAGACAGCAAGTTAGTTTCAAGGCAAAAAGTAAGATGCAATGACAAAGGCTGTTTTTACGCAACAATGCCTTTAGGAGCAATAAAAGAAAATGGGAAATATTACCTAAGAGGTTACACCCAATTCATGCGCAACCGCAAAAACACCTATTATCCGACAGTTCCACTATATGTAGGAAGTCGCCCAGTTATATCAACAGACAATCATACCATAAAGGCTTCATTCTTCCCTGAGGGAGGGCATTTGGTCAACAACCATAGCCAAAATATTAGCATTTATCTTTGCAATACTATCAACCAACCTATAGAAACCAACTATTGGATCTTAAAGAATGGAGTTGACACCATTTACAATGGAAAGACTTCTCATTCCGGTTTGAGCATAGCTGCCTTCACCCCAGAAAAAAACGCCAATTACACCTTGCAAACTCCCCAAAACAAGCAGTCGTTCAAAATTCCAAGTACAGAACGAATCCCAACCATTCAAACCACTATTCACAAAAACAGACTTGTTTGTCGTATTCTATCCGAGAATCAAGAAAGCAGCAACACTCCTTTACATCTGTTTATCTACCACAATAGCTTTGGACTAAAAGAAATGAGCATAGACAAGGGGCTAGCCGTTGCCGATATGACAGGATGCACGCCTGGAGTTCTTACCATTTGGCTTACAGATGAGCAACAAATTCCTATTGCCCAAAAAGTACTGTGGACTTCCGACATCAAGGATGCTACCGAACTAGAAATGAAATCAGTTTTTCGCATGAACGAGAAATTATCATTCTGCCTGAATGATACAGTTCCAGGCAGCCAAACTTTCGTCCGCATAGTACCTGCATGGGATTCTCAAAGCATTAGTTCCTATGCTATGTTGAATTTTACCAACGAGCTTTCATCGTCCCTCCCCTTTCCACCATATTACAATGAAGAAGATGAAAAAAACAGAAGAAAAGACTTGTCTTCTTGGCTTCTCTCTGCCAAACAATCTATGATTGGAATAGATATTCTGAAAGAAGACTCCATCACTTATCCCTTTCCAATAGAGGCTGGGCTTGTGGTATCAGGTACTATATCGCAAGACCATCATCCTTTGCAAGAAGCCAGTGTACAGATTTACAACACAGCAAACCAAGACGCAACAATTACAAAAACAGACGCAAATGGTCACTTTGACGCTCAGTTAAAAGACTATGCGGATGACACAAAACTCTATATGCAAGCATATAGCAAGAAAGGAGAAACAGGCAATTATCTATATAAACTTGACGAATATGCTTTTCCACCCATCCAACAACCTGAAACCTACTCATCGTATGCTGAGGAGACAAGCAATTCCAATACTTTGGCTTCCTACCATACCAGATTAGACTCCACCAAGACATACAATCTTGATGAAGTAGTAATTGCTCGCCGAGCTGCAAACAAAAAGCAATATGAATGGGTCAAGAACAGAAACCCATTTGAATACTTCGACAGAAACTTCTTAGAGAAAAAGCCCAATCTCCAGACATTAAAAGACATTATTATATATACCAATTTAGTAAGTGTTTCTTCCGACAATAATTGTATTTCGTGGAAGAGCAAAAGGTATGACCACATTCGTCCTGCTCGCCTAACCCAAAATGGAGATGCCGTAGTTTTCAGCAGCATAGCTTTGGTCATTAATGGACTAAAAATAAATTATAATATTTCCGACTTTCTCACCATCCCTGCTACTGATATAGAATCCGTCGAGTTAGTGAGACCAGGAAAACCATACGCCTTGTATCATGATGCCCCACTAGGGCTTTTTGATGTAAAAATGCGCTATCTGATAAAGAAAGAGGAAATCTCATCAAACGGTATAACGATTCAGCCACTTGGCATTTCCGTGCCTACAAAAAAACACGAAATCAAGCTGCCACAAGCAGAAGGAAAATACAAGGTGCTAATTGACGTCATATCCCCCGACAGAAGAATAAATTCTTTCGTCAAAGAAATAGAAGTCAAGAAGTAGTTGCAATGAATCAGTCCATCTTTCTTTCAAGAATGTTCTGAAAGACAATTTGACACCCTCCACTGACGTTTTGGCAGAAGTTTACACTTTGGTACGGGGATTGCAAAAGAGGAAGTGTAAGCGGATCAGTAATTCGCTACACAACATTAAATAATAACGAATAATAATAAATAAAAATAGAATCGGAGGTTAAGATTATGATGTACAGAAATTCTTGGATACCAGAGGTATTTAACGGACTCTTCAACGAGGGTAATATGCAGAAGGCTAATACTACAGCCCCAGCTATCAACGTCAAGGAGTCTTTGACAAAATATACAGTAGAACTTGCAGCTCCAGGAATGCGCAAGGACGACTTTGAGGTAAATCTCAATGAAAATGGCGATCTCCACATCAAGATGGAGAACAAGCATCAGCCTGAGCAGGAGGAGCACGTTTATCTACGTCGCGAGTTCTCATACGCTAAGTTTGAGCAGACCCTGATTCTCCCAGACGATGTCAACAAGGAGAAGATTTCTGCCAGCGTAGCTGACGGTGTGCTCACCATCCAGTTGCCTAAGATGCAGCAGGAAGAGCAGAAGATTGCACGCCAGATTTCAATAGGATAAGTGTTTTTGGTTAGTTTTTCATAAGCAGATTGTTTAGTTAGGTTTTGGTTGAATAGATTGTTTAGTTTAGGTTAGATTGTTTAGTTAGGTTTAATTGTTAGATAAGTTAGGTTTAGTTAATACATATCGCCCTAAGTGCTAGTGATAGTACTTGGGGCTTTTTTTATGCAAAAAAACGGGTAAAGATTTGGCAGTTAGAGAGAAATGTTGTAATTTTGCAGCCCGAAATAAAAAGTAAGTATAACCCGAGTGCTTGGTAAACCTCGTAAAAAACAAGAAAATGGAAAAGAAAACAACTCAAGTGAGTGTGCTGTTCATGCTTTTCAGCATCCTCTTCTGCGTTTGTCTCATTGCGGCAAACGTGCTCGAAACAAAGCAAATCGCCGTTGGTCCCATCTCATTGACCGGCGGTCTGATCGTGTTCCCGGTAAGTTACATCATCAATGATGTGGTATGCGAAGTATGGGGCTACCAGAAAGCCCGTCTCCTCATCTGGACCGGCTTCGCCATGAACTTCTTCTTCGTAACCCTGGGTGCCATCTGCGACTGGATACCAGCCGCTCCCTACTGGACCAACGATGCCGGCTTCCATGCCATCTTCGGTCTGGCTCCCCGCATTGCAGCCGCCTCTTTCGTGGCATTCATCGTAGGTTCCTTTGCCAACGCCTACGTAATGAGCGTGATGAAGATTCGAGATGGCGGCAAGCATTTCTCAGCCCGTGCCATCTGGAGTACGGTAGCTGGCGAAAGTTGCGACAGCCTTATCTTCTTCCCTCTTGCCCTGGGCGGAATCGTTCCAACCTCAGAATTGCCTTGGCTGATGCTCTGGCAGGTAGTACTGAAGACCGTGTATGAAATCATCGTGCTGCCTATCACCATCCGTGTGGTCAATGCCATCAAGAAGCATGAGGGCGAGGATGTGTATGACAACAACATCTCCTACAACATCTTCAAGTTAGGATCGATTTAATGCTTTCAGAAAGAGATTGCCCCAAAAACAAACACGAAACATTAGAATTAAACAATAGAATAGAACTATGGATAGAAAAGAAGATGGGTTGAAGGCACTGGGTGCCAAGACCCAATATAGAATGGATTATGCGCCAGAGGTATTGGAGACCTTCGTGAACAAGCACCCTGGCAATGATTACTGGGTACGTTTCAACTGCCCAGAGTTTACCTCCCTCTGCCCTATCACGGGTCAGCCAGACTTTGCTGAGATTCGCATCAGCTATATTCCTGACGTGAAGATGGTAGAGAGCAAGAGCCTGAAGCTCTATCTCTTCAGTTTCCGCAACCATGGTGATTTTCACGAGGACTGCGTGAACATCATCATGAAGGACCTCATCAAGCTGATGGATCCAAAGTATATTGAAGTAACAGGTATCTTTACTCCTCGCGGCGGCATCAGCATCTGGCCTTACGCCAACTATGGCAAGCCAGGAACCAAGTATGAGAAGCTCGCAGAACAGAGATTCGCTACTCACGAATAAAAAACGAAATAAAAAAACTCGGAAGATATAGAAATGTATCTTCCGAGTTTTTTTATTATGGGAACTGAGGATAATCCTCGAAGCGAGGCTTGCGCTTCTCCAGGAATGCCTTGCCGCCTTCCTGTGCCTCATCCATGGTATAATAGAGCATGGTGGCATCGCCTGCCAACTCCTGGATACCAGCCTGACCATCCAACTCGGCATTCAATCCAGCCTTGATCATACGGAGAGCCAAAGGAGAACGCTCCATCATGATTTCAGCCCACTCTACACAGGTATCCTCCAACTGATCGAGAGGAACCACCTTGTTTACCATTCCCATCTCCTCTGCCTCTTTTGCAGAATACTGCTTGCAGAGGAACCAGATTTCACGAGCCTTCTTCTGACCTACCATTCGTGCCAGATAAGAAGAACCGAAACCGGCATCGAAGCTTCCCACCTTAGGACCGGTCTGTCCGAAGATGGCATTCTCTGATGCGATGGTCAGGTCGCACATCACATGGAGCACATGACCGCCACCGATGGCATAACCATTCACCATGGCGATAACAGGCTTAGGCAAGCGGCGAATCTGCATCTGCACATCGAGCACGTTGAGACGAGGCACGCCGTCGTTGCCTACATATCCACCCCTGCCCTTCACATGCATATCACCACCGGCACAGAAAGCCTTGTCGCCAGCACCCGTCAGGATAACCACACGGATATCCAGACAGTCACGACAGTAGTTGAAAGCCTGCGCCATCTCCCAGGTGGTCAATGGGGTGAAGGCATTGCGATAACGCTCACGATTGATTGTAATCTTAGCGATATGATTATACTCCTCGAAGATGATTTCCTTGAAATCAAAACCTTCTATCTTTTTCCATTCTCTCATATTTGAAAACTATTATAATATTTTTCTATTACCTGATTATCAGTTTCTATATCCGTTAGCACCTCCAGAAGCATCGGTCTGTCAGACTTGATATGGATGAGCCAATCGAGCCCCTCATGCAACGACTTCATATCATCAGCATTCTGATAAGCCACATTCTGTGCCAGACAAATGTGATAAGCCGAGGTGCAATGCTCAGCCATCACCAGTTTCTCGCGCGCAGCACTCTCCTTCAATCCCTTGAAGTTGGCAAAGATGGCTCCGCCGCCATTGTTCAGCAACAAGATGCGAAGGCTGCCATTGAGATTCTGATTCCAGAGAGCATTCTGATCGTAGAAGAAACTCAGGTCGCCCAATACGCAGAAAACCTTCTGCTGACTCCTTGCGTCAGGATGATGATATTCTGAGAGATAGAGAGACAAGCCAGCTGCCGTCGACAACGAGCCCTCGATGCCATTTACACCCCGATTGCAATGCACATACTGACGGGCATAGATGCAAGCCAGACGAATAGCCATGCTATTGCCATAAAAAAGACGGCACTCACGGGTATCATCCAGTGAATGAGCCAGATATTCCGTCTGGAAAGCCTTCACAGCTGCCATACTGCTGAAGGACGGTTCATAATCGAAAGCATGACGTTTAGCCGCCCACAATGCTTTTTCCCAACGTTCCTTATACGCATTCACTTCATCCCGATAAACCTGATCATAAGAAGTCATGGCATCTGCCAACTGTGTGGTATCACATGGGAAGATGCGGTCAATACTCATAAAGGTATCGATGTAATCACCATCGGTACTTGCCCGCCATACCTTCGCCCCCTTCTTTACGGCAAGGCGAAGAAACTTTTTCAGACGCTTGCTCACCAAAGTGCCTCCTACATAGAGAATAAAATCGGGCATATAATCCTCGTCATCCCCCAACTTATTCAGCACTTCATCGAAATTGGTAACCAGGAGACCGCTGGAGAATTCCCGGCATGCAGGATCTTCACTAGATGTACCCAGAGCCGTCGGTTCGATAAGCGTGACTGCCCATGAATCTATCTGCTTGATGCCGTAAAGCTGACTGCATGGGTAATCCTGCCCTACCACAATCATCGGTTTCCTGGCTTTCAGGAAATCAAGCATATCACCATAATGGAAACTGCCGCCAAAGAGATTGGACTTCACATAATCCACCCAATGAGTTTTCGGAAGCTTATCTACCGTAAACTGATAAAGCGGTTCGGAAAGCTGGATATTGATGTGTACCGGACCTATCTTGCGATGCACACAGTCGATAACCGCTTCGTGCACCAACCGTTCGCAATACCATGCCTGCTCCTCATTGGATATAATCGGAAGATTCACACTCCTGTTGACCATCGTCCCAAAGACATTGGCTTGTGGCAGCGTCTGTCCATCCTGCTGTCCGATCCAGGTTTCCGGTCTATCAGCCGAAATAACGATGACAGGCAGTTTCTGATAAAAAGCCTCACAGACTGCCGGATAGAGATTGAGCAATGCTGAACCGGAAGTAACGCATACCGCTACCGGATCGGGACATGGTGACGGATTACCCAAGGCAATGCCCATAGCCACAAATCCTGCACTGCGTTCATCGGTGACAGGATAGCAGGTAATGCCTTCCATCTCATTAAAATTATGCACGATAGGCGCATTACGACTTCCTGGGCAAACCACAACTCTTCTCACACCATGAGATGCAAGAACACCCGTCAGAATATTGACATTATCGATATTACTAAACACGAAAACTGATTTATAATTAAGATTTTATAATTAATCAAAGAAAAACACGTCTGATGAACTCACCATCTCAGCTAAAGCAATACCCGTCTGATGGTCTGCATCTTAGCTTCAGTCTCTTTCCATTCCTTTTCCATCTCGCTCTCCTTGAGCAATCCGCCACCAGCATAGAGTTCACAGATGCCATCCTGCAAGATGTTCATGCAGCGGAGAGAAACGAAGAGATGGGTCTTTCCCTGCGGAGAAATCGGACCAACAAAACCGCTATAATATTTGCGGGGCTGGTGCTCATGCTGCAGGATAAAACGGCGGGCTTCCTCCTTCGGGATACCACAGACTGCAGGCGTAGGATAGAGTGCATCTATCACATCTCCCAACCTACCTTCATCCCGCAGACGGAAACTGATATCCGTACGAAGATGATAGAGATTTGCCGCCATCGTGGTATAAGGTCCCTTGAGCTGATAATCGTCAGCAAAAGCCTTGATGCAATCTTCGATATAATCCGTGACATACTGTTGCTCCTCCTGATTCTTATGCGACCATTCCACGCCCTCCACCGGATAATCGGCAACAGTGCGGGACGGTTCCGCCTTCTGGGTACCCGCCAGCGACATCGTACTCATATTTCCCTGTTCTCCCTTGAGCAGAATCTCAGGAGTAGCCATCAGCCACAATCCCGACTGCGGGGTATAAACCAGGGAGACGAAGAGACGGGGATACATCCGGCACGCCTTCATAAAGAGATTTTCGAAATCCTTATCAGCAGTTCGCACAGTTGCCTTTCTTGCCAGCACAATCTTTCTGAAAGTACCTTTCTCCAATTCCTGATGAAAACATTCAAAATCTTCGGCATAGGCATCACGATCAGAAGCGTCTTCTCCCTGAGCAGAATCAGATATTGAAATCGCTTTTGCATCAGAAATGGGCAAAAGTTTGCTTTCATCCGGATGAATGAGCAGCACGGGGCAATCGCTGGACGGCGAAAAAGGAGCTATCACAAAGCCCTCCTTGCCATTCAGTTCCGCCACCGATGAGAGCACTTCCGGCTCACCCTCCCGCTGCGCCACATAATGAGCGTGATGCAGATAAGGCAAACGATAATATGCAAATGCGGTCATACCTTATATTTCTGTCTTTTTAGATTCTTCTTTCTTTGAGTCTTTCTTTTTGGGAGTAAACACATAGTTGGTTACCTGCACGGTACAGATCAACTCACCGGCTGTATTCTTGATGGCTACCTCCCAAGTGTGCAAGGTTCTGCCCTTGTGTACCAGTTTGGCGTATGCCGTAACCGTATCACCCTCACTCACAGCCTGTACATGAGTACCACTCACATTGATACCCACAGCTATCTGACCAGGGCACAGAGCCAAGGATCCGATACCAGCAACATTCTCTGCCAATGCCAAAGAAGCACCACCACTCAGAAATCCGAAAGGTTGGCGGTTACGCTCATCCACTTTCATGGAAGCCTGAAGCGTATCAGGCTCAGGAGTTGAGATAAAATGCATGCCGAGGGTTTTAGAAAGTCCATCGGTCTTACTTATTCTTTTAATTACTTCATCTATGTTCATCCTTATCAAAATTTAAAGTTGGTTGTTTAGGGGGATAAGAGCAAATGGATGTCCAGCTCACTCCTCACCTCATTTTCCTGCAAAAGTAATGCAAATTAAAGACAAAACAAAATAAATAAGTCTTTTTTAATCTTTTAAGCACTTTTTGCTTGGCATTATCGGCTTTTTCCACTATCTTTGCAGCATATTGAAACAACAACAAACAATTTTATGAAAAAATTACTTCTAGGACTATTATGCACCATTACTCTGGGAGCATACGCTAATCCGGCAGACGATCTTCTGAATCGAATCGACAAGGGGGCTGCTGCCAAGTTCAAGACCATCCTTGTAAAATCAGACAAGGATTTCTTCGAGATAGACCAGGCAGGAAATGGCAAGAACACCACTGCGCCTGAACCTGCCGGCAAAAACAATCCTATCATCATCCGAGGCAACTCCTGGGTCAATATTGCCGTGGGCATCAACTGGTATCTGAAACACCATGCCGGCATCCACATCACCTGGAACAATATGAGTCCAAAATTGCCAAACGTTCTTCCTGCCGTAAAACAGAAAGAGCGCCATGAAACCGACCTCAAGCTTCGCTACGATTTCAATTATTGCACCTTTTCTTATACGATGGCTTTCTGGGATTGGAATCGATGGCAGAAAGAAATAGACTGGATGGCATTGCATGGCATCAATATGCCACTGGCTGCCGTGGGCACGGAATGCGTATGGCGCAATATGCTCCTGAAACTCGGTTATTCTGAGGAAGAAGTGGGCAAGTTCATCGCTGGACCAGCCTTTCTTGCCTGGTGGGAGATGAACAATCTGGAAGGTTGGGGTGGTCCGTTGCCGCAGAACTGGTATAAGCAGCAGGAAACCCTGCAGAAAAAGATTCTTGCCAGAATGAAGGAGATGGGCATGAAACCAGTCTTGCCGGGCTATTGCGGAATGGTGCCTCACGATGCCAAAAAGAGACTGGGGCTGAACGTGACGGATGCCGGCAAGTGGAACGGTTACCAGCGTCCTGCCAACCTCTCCCCTACCGATAGCAGATTTACAGAAATCGCCGACCTATATTATAAGGAACTGACCAAGCTCTACGGAAAATCAGATTTCTATTCGATGGATCCTTTCCATGAAAGTGGAGATGATGCAGCCGTGGATTATGCCAAGGCTGGACAGGTGCTGATGAGTGCCATGAAGCGTGCAAACCCAAAAGCGGTCTGGGTGGTTCAGGGATGGAACGAGAACCCTCGTCCTCAGATGATTGAAGACTTGAAGGTTGGCGACATCCTGGTACTCGACCTCTTCTCAGAATGCCGACCGATGTTTGGCGGTCCTAGCATTCTGAAGCGGGATGGCGGTTACGGCAAGCACCAGTGGCTCTTCTGTATGCTCGAGAACTTCGGAGGCAATGTGGGTCTGCATGGAAGAATGAATCAGCTGCTGAACAACTTCTATCTGGCAACAGGAAAAAAGGGAGAAAACAATCATAATAGTGAAACGCTCAAGGGTTGGGGCTTCACGATGGAAGGTTCGGAAAACAACCCGGTGATGTTTGAGCTGATGAGCGAACTGCCTTGGCGTGCCGAGAAGACTACCAAGGAAGACTGGCTCAAGGAATACTGCTATGCCCGCTACGGGGTGCACGATGCAACCATCGAGAAGGCATGGGCGCTCCTGGCGCAGAGCATCTACAACTGTCCGGTGGGCAACAACCAGCAGGGTACTCACGAGAGCATCTTCTGCGGTCGCCCTTCGCTCAACAACTTCCAGGTTTCCAGCTGGTCGAAGATGCGCAACTATTACGACCCGGAAGATACCCGACAGGCAGCCATCCTCTTTGCCAGTGTTGCAGACAAATACCGTGGCAACAACAACTATGAGTACGATCTGGTAGATATCTGCCGACAGGCTCTCGCCGACCAGGGACGCAAACAGTACTGGAAGACCATCGCCGACTATCAATCATTCTCCCGGAAGGAGTTTGACAAGGATGCCGACCGTTTCCTGAAGATGATTCTGCTGCAGGACAAGCTGCTCGCCACCCGTCCGGAATTCCGTCTGGGACACTGGATAGAGGAAGCACGCAACCTGGGTAAGACCGCAGCAGAGAAAGACCTCTATGAATGGAATGCCCGCGTACAGATTACCACCTGGGGCAACCGTGTCTGTGCTGATGATGGCGGTTTGCGAGATTATGGACATAAGGAATGGCAAGGATTGCTGAAGGACTTCTACTACAAGCGCTGGAGTACCTATATGAAAGCCCTCGCCGACCAGATGGCGGCTTGCACGAACATCGATTACGAGGCTTTGGGTAGTGGCAAAAATGCCGGCAAGACATCCGCAGAACTCTTCCAACTGGCATTGCCTAGTGCACCGAAAATCGACTGGTATGCGCTGGAGGAGCCATGGACCCTACAGAAGAACCCATACTCATCGAAGCCAGAGGGAAATCCTGCTGACATAGCCAAGGAAGTCATTCATTTCATCAAGTAATTCATGATATCCATCAGATAAATCATGATATTCATCAAATAAATATGAACAGATTAAAATCACTCGACGTGATGCGAGGACTCACCGTAGCCCTCATGATATTAGTAAACAATGGCGGGGAGCATAACTACAGTTTCCTGGAGCATAGCAAGTGGAATGGACTCACCCCATGCGACCTGGTCTTTCCCTTCTTCCTCTTCATGATGGGAATGTCCACCTTTCTATCCCTGAAGAAGACTGAGTTCAAGCCTTCTGCCGCCATCTACAGAAAGATTGCCAAGCGAACCATCCTGCTCTTCCTCATCGGTCTGGGCATCAACTGGTTTGACATGATATGCAACGGAGGTGGGCTAGACTTTGCCCACCTCAGAATCTGGGCTGTCCTGCAGCGCATCGCCCTCTGCTACGGAGTAGTGGCTATGCTTGCCATCACCCTGAACCACCGTTACTTCATCCATACCATCATCGGACTGATTGTCATCTATATGGGAATCCTGGTATTTGGCAACGGCTATGCATACGATGCCTCCATCAACATCCTGGCACAGGTAGATAGAAGCATCTTCGGCATCGACCATCTCTATCATAGAAGTCCGGTAGATCCTGAAGGACTGCTGAGCACGATTCCAGCCATCGCCCATACGATGATAGGATTCCTCTGCTGCAAATACATCTCCATTGCGGGACAGACTGTAGAATCCAAGATCAAAGTCTTGAAAGTGGCAGGTCTTGTGATGGTAGCCCTGGGATTCGGACTCTCCCTGATAGGTTTCGGAATCAACAAGCGCATCTGGAGTCCCAGCTACGTATTCGTAACCTGCGGATTCGCATCCTGGATATTGGGCATCCTGGTACAGTTTATCGACGGAAGAGGTGCAGCTACCGATTCAGCTGCGACAGGCGACAGCCAGAAGAAGCCGCAGAAAGACAACATCCTGACCAGGGGATTGCTCGCCTTTGGCATGAACCCACTCTTTCTCTATGTGATGAGTGAGGCGCTCGCCATCCTCTTCGGCAGCTTCGGCATCAAGGCAGATATCTTTGCCGGCATTCACAGCCTCATAACCGATGATTATGTGGCATCGCTCACCTACGCCCTCTTCTTTGTAGCCATCCACGCCGTGATGGGAGTCTGGATGTATCACAAGAAAATCTTCATCAAACTATAGGCTCGTGCAATTTTTGCATAGATAAATCACCTTATTGTATTAAAAAGCATAAAAATAGGGTGCGAGTTCGGAAAATTATTTGTATTTTTGCACCAAAATAAGAAAATATAAAGATATATCTGAATATAATATGAACATTTTAGAGTTAAGCGAACAGGAGATCGTTCGCAGACAGAGTCTTCAGACATTGCGCGAGATGGGCATCGATCCATATCCAGCAGCAGAGTTTCCAACCAATGCATTCAGCACAGATATCAAAGCTGAATTCAAGGACGAGGACGAGCCACGCCAGGTAGTTATCGCCGGACGTATGATGGGTCGCCGCGTAATGGGTAAAGCTAGCTTCGCTGAGTTGCAGGATTCAAAGGGAAGAATCCAGGTTTATATCGCCCGCGACGAGATTTGTCCAGACGAGAACAAGGACCTTTATAATACTGTATTCAAGAAGCTCCTCGACATCGGTGACTTCATCGGCGTAAAGGGTTTCGTTTTCCGTACACAGACTGGCGAGATTTCTGTTCACGCCAAGGAGTTGTGCCTGCTCTCCAAGAGCTTGAAGCCACTCCCAATCGTGAAGTACAAGGATGGTGTAGCTTACGACAAGTTCGACGATCCTGAGTTGCGTTACCGTCAGCGCTATGTTGACCTCATCGTAAACGATGGTGTGAAGGAAACCTTCCTGCAGCGTGCTACCGTACTCCGCACTCTGCGCAACGTACTCGACAACGCTGGCTATACAGAGGTAGAGACTCCTACCCTGCAGAGCATTGCCGGTGGTGCTTCTGCCCGCCCATTCATCACCCACTTCAACGCACTCGATCAGGATATGTACATGCGTATTGCTACCGAGCTTTATCTGAAGCGCCTCATCGTAGGTGGTTTCGAGGGTGTCTATGAGATTGGCAAAAACTTCCGCAATGAGGGTATGGACCGCAACCACAACCCAGAGTTCACCTGTATGGAGCTTTATGTTCAGTACAAGGACTACAACTGGATGATGGCTTTCACAGAGAAGTTGCTCGAAACGATCTGTATCGCCGTAAACGGCAAGCCAGAGCGCGAGATTGATGGCAACATCATCAGCTTCAAGGCTCCATATCGCCGTCTGCCTATCCTCGATGCCATCAAGGAGAAGACCGGTTTCGACTGCAACGGCAAGACAGAGGAAGAAATCCGCGCATTCTGCAAGGAGAAGGGCATGGATGTAGATGAGACCATGGGTAAGGGTAAGTTGATCGACGAACTCTTCGGTGAGTTCTGCGAGGGTACTTTCCTCCAGCCAACCTTCATCACCGACTATCCTGTAGAGATGTCTCCATTGACCA
>OGJV01000574.1_pt1 | contig 20715 bp, 20 predicted proteins | sample 1572271 | NCBI WGS metagenome assembly OGJV01 (sample SAMEA2582107, study PRJEB24529) | metagenome | biome: Human gut stool | place: China | collected 2011
CGCGGCGGAATCCGCTCCGGCACGGTGCGCTCCGTCGCGCGGATCGCGGACGTTGCGCCGGGGGTATAGTCATAAGCGTCGAGATCGACCATGCCGACAAGGCCCTCGCGGATGGAGCCGTTTTCGAGCGTGCGCTCGACATAGACGAAGCTGTTGGGATAGACCGTGAACACGCCGTCTTCCATGTACTTTTTCATGGTGGCGTTGATCTCGGCGGTGTGCTCCGCTTCCTTCTCGGTGCCAAGCTCGGCTTCGGGGAGGATGAGGTTGATGGTGGACACAGCGCCCTCGGCGTTCTTGCGCACGCGGTCCCAGTACGCCTGATCGGACGTGAACTGGTCGCAGGCAATGACCGCCCACTTTTCCATATGGTCTGTTTTGGGCATCAGGATATCAGCGGGTAAAAATGCGTTCATCTTGAATCACCTTTCACATTAAATTTTCATATCAATCAGGCCATAGCGGCCTTGATTCCATTGAGAAGTTCGTTGTAAGTCTCAAACGCGGGCAGCTGGGGGTAATCGGCCTTGATCCTGTCCGTTGAGCGGAAGAGGAAGCCGGCCTTGCTGGCCAGGATCATTTCCAGATCGTTGTAGCTGTCGCCGGAAGCGATAGTCTCAAATCCCATGGACTGCAGCGCCCGGACGGTCGTAAGCTTGGAATGCTCGCATCTCATCTTGATGCCGCTGATGAATCCGTCGGTGTCCACCTCGAGAGAGTTGCAGAAAATGGTCGGCCAGCCGAGTTTTTTCATCAGCGGTTGTGCAAATTCCTCAAAGGTGTCGCTCAAAATGATGGCCTGCGTCTCAGATCTCAGCTTGTCGAGGAATTCTTTCGCCCCCGGCAGCGGGTCGATGCGCGCGATCGTCTCCTGAATTTCCTTGAGTCCCAGGCCGTGCTCGCGGAGCACGCCCAGGCGCCATTTCATCAGCTTGTCGTAGTCCGGCTCGTCGCGCGTGGTGCGCGTCAGCTCGGGAATGCCGCTCTCACGGGCAAATTCGATCCAAATTTCGGGGACGAGCACGCCCTCCATATCAAGGCAGGTAATATACATGTTTATTCTCCTTTATCACTTTTCCGCCGCGGCCTTGCCGAGCACGTAGTCGAGCATCTCGCCGCGGTCGATCACGTCGCGGTGACGCACCGCGCGGGAGCGTAGGTCGGCAAGATTCTTCGGCACGGGCACGCCCGTGACCTTGTGGAGCTGCTCCATCACGTCGAACTCGTCGCCCTCGGCCTTTTCGCCGATGCCCTCGAGCACGGCGGCGGGGAATTTATAAGGAGAGGCAGTGGAGAGCACGACGACGGCGTTGTGCTCGGGGTTTGCCTGCTTGTACTGCTGCGCCACGTCCCAGGCGACCGCCGTGTGCGTGTCGCAGAGGTAATGGTCGTCCTTCCAGACCTTGCCGATGGCGGTTTTCGCACCCTCGTCGTCGCAGAAGCCTGCCCAGAAGAGCTCGTGCAGCTTTTCAAGCATGTCCGCGGGCACCTCGTACTCACCGTTTTCGCTGAGCTGCTTCATTAAATCCGCGATGAGCTTGTCGTCGCCGGAGAGGAGATAGAGCAGGCGCTCCAAGTTGCTGGAGACGAGAATGTCCATCGAGGGGGACACTGTCTTGTAGAAGGGGCGGCGGCGGTCATAGCGGCCCGTGCGCAGGAAGTCGGTCAGCACATTGTTGGCGTTGGACGCGCACACGAGCTTGCCGACGGGAAGGCCCATCTCCTTGGCAAAGTAGCCCGCGAGGATATCGCCGAAGTTGCCGGTCGGCACGACGTAGTCGACCTTGTCGCCCGGCTGGATGCGGCCCGCCTGCACGAGGTCGGCGTACGCTCTATAATAATAGACGACCTGCGGGGCGAGGCGGCCGATGTTGATGGAGTTGGCCGAGGACAGGCGAACGCCCTTGCCCTCGAGCAGCTGATCCTTGCTGACAGCGGAGAAGATTTTCTTCACGCCGGTCTGCGCATCGTCGAAGTTGCCGCGCACCGCGCACACGCAGACGTTTTCGCCCGCCTGCGTCGCCATCTGCGCCTGCTGCACGGCGCTCACGCCGCCGTGGGGGTAGAAGACGATGATCTTCGTGCCCGGCACATCGCAGAAGCCCTCCATCGCCGCCTTGCCGGTGTCGCCGGACGTGGCGGTCAGGATCATGATCTCGTCGTCCACACCGAGCTTTTCTTTCGACGCGGTCATCAGGCGCGGCAGCATTGAGAGCGCCACATCCTTAAAAGCGCTCGTCGGCCCGCGGAAAAGCTCGAGGATGAAGTCCTCACCGACGGGGACGGTCGGGGTCAGGTGGTCGGTCTCAAACTTGCCGGTATAGCCGTCGTGGACGAGTTTTGCCATCTCCGCTTCTGAAAAGTCGGGCAGGAGCTTGGATAAGATCTTCGTCGACATGGACATCGTGTCCATATTTAATACAGTAGTATAGTCGAACTTGACCTCGTCAAACGACGGCATCGTGTAGAGGCCGCCGTCGGGGGCAAGGCCGTTTAAGATGGCCTGCGCGCTGCTGGCCTTTAAATTTTTGTCACGGGTGCTCTGATACTGCATGGATGTTTCCTCCTGTATCTCACGGGAAAAGTTTTTTGTTTTCCCTATTGTATTTTCACAAACGCTATGTTATATTGTTTCCATCAAAAAGTCAAGTGTTTTTCTTTCGCGGACAGTTTCGGCGTAAGTCACAAATTCGTCCGCACTTGACGGAGTATCCAAAAAAGAAAGAAGGTCATTCCCCGTGAATATTGCGCTGCTGGGCTTCGGCACCGTCGGTTCCCATTTTTATAAGCTGTGCGAGGGGCGAACCGATCTGCATGTTGCAGCCGTTCTCTCCCGCCGTCCCCGCCCGGAGCTCACATGCACCGTGACCGCCGATTACGACGAGATCGTGCGTGATCCCTCGATTGATATTGTGGTGGAAGTCATGGGCGGCATCGAGCCGGCGTACAGCTACCTCTGCGCGGCCATGCGTGCGGGCAAGCACGTCGTCACCGCGAACAAGCAGCTCATGTGCGCCCACTTTGAAGAGCTCACCTCCCTTGCAAAAGAAAAAGGCGTGGCGCTGCGCTGCACTGCCGCCGCGGGCGGCGGCATCCCCTGGCTCACCTCCCTCTCCCGCGCGTCTGAGCTTGATGAGATCAAGGCTGTCGAGGGCATTCTGAACGGCACAACGAACTGCATGCTCTCCGCCATGACGAATTCCGGCGCGGATTACGCGCCCGCGCTCCGCAAGGCGCAGGAGCTCGGCTACGCCGAGGCCGACCCCCCCGCGGACGTCGAGGGTCTGGACGCGCGCCGCAAGATCGTCCTCTCCGCCGACCTTGCCTTCGGCGTGAACATCAGGGAAGAGGACATCCCCTGTGTCGGTATCTCGTCCATCACCGCGGGCGACATCGCCAAGGCGAAGGACGAGGGCCTGACCTACAAGCTCATTGCCCGAGCGGAGAAAAGCGGCCGTGCTGTGGCCGCGTTCGTCTGCCCGACGCTTTTCCCCTCCTCCGCGCCCGAGGCGCACACCGACGGCACCGGCAACCTCGTCACGCTGTTCGCATCGCGTTTTGGCAAGCAGAGCTTTTCCGGCGCGGGCGCAGGCGGCTACCCGACCGGCTCGAACGTGCTGCGCGACTGTCTCGACGTCGCCGACGGCTGCCGCAGCTTCTATGCTGACTCTTTCACCCCCTGCTCGGTGAACCTATCCGGCACGCAGTGCAAGTGGCTGTTCCGCTGCATGGGCGAATATTTTACCCGCGAGTGCAGCGCCCGCGAGGCGTTCGACGCCTATGAATCTTACCGAAAGGACGACCCGCACGCGCTGCTTGCGCGCTACGCGGCCGAAGAGGAATAAACTCCATGCTCAAAGTTTTGAAATTCGGCGGTTCGTCGCTTGCCGACGCCCGCCAGTTCGCCAAGGTCAAGTCCATCGTGGAAGCCGACCCCGCCCGCCGCGTGGTCATCGTCTCCGCGCCGGGCAAGCGCTTCTCCGGCGACCATAAGATCACCGATCTTCTCTATCTCTGCGCCGCGCACATCAAATACGGCGTTTCGTGCGAGGACATCTTCGCCATGATCCGCGACCGCTACAACGAGATCATCGCCGAGTGCAGCCTGCACATCAGCCTCGACAAAGAGTTCGACGCGCTGTGGGACAAGATGAAAAATGGCATCAGCCAGGATGAGCTCGCCTCGCGCGGCGAATACTTCTCCGCACGGCTGATGGCCGAATACCTCGGCTATGAGTTCGTCGACGCGGCCCGCTGGATCAAGTTCAAGTTCGACGGCACCGTCGATCAGGACGCATCCTACGCGGCGCTGCGCTCCCTCGCCGGGGACCGCAGGGTCGTCATCCCCGGTTTCTATGGCGTGATGCCCGACGGGCACATCCGCACGTTCTCCCGCGGCGGCAGCGACATCACCGGCGCGCTCGCGGCAGCGGCGCTCGGCGCGGACGTGTATGAGAACTGGACGGACGTCTCCGGCATCCTGATGGCCGACCCGCGCATCGTCGACGATCCCGAGCCCATCCGCCGCGTGACCTACAGCGAGCTGCGCGAGCTGAGCTACATCGGCGCGCAGGTCCTGCACGAGGGCACGATCTTCCCCGTGCGCGAGAAAAACATCCCGCTCAACATCCGCAATACCAACGCGCCCGACCATCCCGGCACGATGATCTTGGAGTCCATCGGCGACGAGATGGAAGAGGGCGGCTTCATCACCGGCATCGCCGGCAAGAAGGGCTTTTCCATCATCACCATCGCCAAGACCGGCATGTCGAGCGAACCGGGCTCTCTCCTGAAAATTCTCAACGTGCTCGCCAAGCACGAGGTCAACGTCGAGTACCTCCCGTCCGGCATCGACAACGTCTCGCTCGTCGTCTCGTCCGACAAGGTGTCCCGCTCGCTCTACGAAATGCTGGGCGAGCTGCAAAAAGAGGTGCAGCCGAATAAGATAACCGTAACGGAGCATATCGCCATCGTCGCCGCCGTCGGCCGCAAGATGGCGTACCGTCCCGGCGTTTCCGGTAAGATTTTCGCCAAGCTCGGCGAAAACGGCGTGAACATCCGCATGATCACGCAGGGCCCCGAAGAGCTCAACATCATCGTGGGCGTGGAAGAAAAAGATTTCGAACAGGCCATCCGTGTCCTGTACAATAGTTTTGTGAAGGAGAATGTAGTGTAATGAAACAGGTCAATGTCGGCATTCTCGGCGCCACCGGCGCCGTCGGTCAGGAAATGATCAAAATTCTCGAAGAGCGCAACTTCCCCGTTGCGTCCCTTCGTCCCATCGCAAGCGCCAGAAGCGCGGGCAGCAAAATCATGTTCCGCGGTCAGGAGTGCACCATCGTCGAGGCGTCTGACGACGCGTTTGAGGGCCTTGATATCGTCCTCGGCGCGGCCGAGAACGACATCGCCGAGCGTTTTGCTCCCTCGATCGTCAAGGCGGGCGCGGTGTTCGTCGACAATTCGAGCGCATTCCGCCTCGACCCCAACGTCCCCCTCGTCATCCCCGAGATCAACCCCGAGGACGTGAAGTGGCACAAGGGCATCATCTCGAACCCCAACTGCACCACCATCGTGACCCTCGTGGCCATTAACGCCCTCGCCAAGGAAAGCCCCATCGAGACGATCATCGCCTCTTCCTACCAGGCCGTCAGCGGCGCGGGCAAGGGCGGCATCGACGAACTCAACAATGAGGTCAAGGCCCTTTCCGAGGGCAAGCACCTTGAGCCCAAGGTCTTCCAGTATCAGATCGCGTACAACATCATCCCCCAGATCGGCGGCGAGGCCTTTGAGGGCTACACCAGCGAGGAGATGAAGATGCAGAACGAGGGCCGCAAGATCCTCCACCTGCCCGAGATGAAGGTCAGCTGCACCTGTGCGCGCGTGCCCGTCATCCGCAGCCACAGCGTATCCGTCGTGCTGCGCACGAAGGAGAAGATCAGCGTCGAGCGTGCCAAGGAGCTCATCGCAAACGCCCCGGGCTGCAAGCTCGTCGACGACCTCAAGAACAAGGTCTACCCCATGCCGCTCGACACGTCCGATCAGGACATCGTCTATGTCGGCCGCATTCGTGAGGACCTGACCGACGAGCGCGGTCTGAACCTCTGGTGCTGCGGCGACCAGGTCCGCAAGGGCGCTGCCACCAACACCATCCAGATCGCGGAGCTGCTGCTCAAGTAAGGCTTTTTTAGCCACAGATCGTTCCCCGTTTTCTGCCGCATAGCGGCGGAAAACGGGGAATTTTTTCGTTTCTGCACAGAAACGCCGATTTTGGCCCGCATTTTGCTATAAGCCGCTCATAAAGTGGTACAGGCACGTCATAAGCTGAACGTTAAGAGAGCTATTCTCTGATTCTTTGGCTGTTTTGTCAATGATCGGTGCACATTTCTTGTGTGTTTTCCCCATTTTTACCACAAACGGCAAGTTTCATTTGACTTTGCCTGCCGTGGGGTCTATGCTGTAAGCAAGGATCGGAAACGTTACCGGTAAGGTTTCCGGAATCATCGCAGGGGGCGCGTCGGCATGACCATCAAGGATATTGCAAAGCTCGCAGACGTGAGCGTCAGCACCGTCTCCCGCGTGCTCAACGACCGTCCGGACGTGAGTGAGGATTCCCGCAGACGGGTCCGCGCCGTCATCGAGGCGCACCGGTATGTGCCGAACAACAGCGCGCGCGACCTCGTCAAGATCCGCTCCGACGCGGTCGGCCTTGTGGTGCGCGGTGTGCAGAACCCTTTCTACACCGACATCATCCACGCCATCGAACAGAAGCTCGACGCCTCGGGCTACACGATGGTCATGCGCCAGATCCCATCGGACGACGACGAGATTCAGTGCGGTGCGGTGATGGAAAAGGAAAAGCGCCTGCGCGGCATTATCTTCCTCGGCGGGCGCAGCGATTATTCGCCCGAAGAGGTTTCGCTTCTCGGCGTGCCCTATGTCTGCTGCTCCTACACCAACTCCTACGGCACGCTTCCGCCGGAATCGTACTCCTCCGTCTCCATCGCCGACGAGCAGGAGGCCTACCGCGCGGTCAGCGAGCTTTACCAAAACGGTCACCGCCGCATCGCCGTGCTGACCGCCGACCCCGACGACAGTTCGATCTCCCAGCTCCGTTACCTTGGCTATCAGCGCGCGCTGCGCGACTTCGGCTTAACAGAGCATCCGGAAGACCTGATCTGCGCCGAAGATTTCACCATTGCCAACGCCTATGCCGCCATGCAAAAGCGTCTGCGCTCCCCCGCCGATTTTACGGCTGTCTTCGCCATTGCGGACGACATGGCCATTGGCGCGATGCGCGCCCTGCGCGAAAGCGGCCGCTCCATCCCCGAGGACTGCTCCGTCATCGCCATCGACGGCATCAGCGTCTCGGAATACATTCATCCCATGCTCACCACCCTCTGCCAGCCCATGACCGCCATGGGAGAGGCGAGCGTCGAGATCCTGCTCGACATCATTGAGGGACGCGGCGTTCATCGCCATGTCACTCTGCCGACCGCGCTGCGCGAGGGTGCGTCCGTGCGGCAGCTCAAGCACTGATTTTCCCGCGGGAACCGCGTGAAAATAAATTTGAAAAGGAGTATTGATGAAATGAAAAAGTATCTTGCAATGATCCTTGCTCTTGTCATGGCGCTTTCTCTCGTCGCCTGCGGCGATAAGAAGGATGACTCCGCTGACAACAGCGACGGCGATACTGCCTCCGGCCGCGTCTACTGGCTGAACTTCAAGCCCGAAGCCGACGAGGCCCTGCAGAAGGTCGCCGCCATGTACACCGAGAAGACCGGCGTGCCCGTCACCGTCGTGACCGCCGCTTCCGGCACCTACAACGAGACCCTGACTGCCGAGATGGACAAGTCCGCTCCCCCGACGCTGTTCGTCGTGGGCAACCAGGCCGCTGTCGACACCTGGGGCGACTACTGCTATGACCTGAGCGGCACCGCCGTTGCCAACGAGCTCAACACCGACGCCTACAACCTCTATGACGCCGACGGCAAGCTCTGCTCCATCGGCTACTGCTATGAGTGCTACGGCATCATCGTCAACGAAGATCTGCTCGAAAAGGCCGGCTACACGCTTGGCGACATCACGAACTTTGAGACTCTCAAGGCCGTCGCTGAGGACATCCACGCTCGTGCTTCCGAGCTCGGCTTCGACGCCTTCACCTCCTCTTCCATGAGCGACGATTCCAGCTGGCGCTTCACCGGCCACCTCGCGAACCTCGAGTATTACTACGAGTCCGTGGACGATCCCGACGCCTGGAAGGAATGCCCGTCTTCCATCAAGGGTACCTACATGCAGAACTACAAGAACCTGTGGGATCTGTACATCAACAACAGCGTCGTGAATCCTGCTGATCTCGCTGCCGGCGGCTTTGACGCGGCGGACGAGTTCGGCAAGGAGCAGGCCGTGTTCTATCAGAACGGCTCCTGGGAGTGGGCCAAGCTCACCGGTACCGGCGACGGTCAGTACGGTCTTGACAACCTGTCCATGATCCCGTTCTACTGCGGTGTTGCGGGCGAAGAGAACGCGGGTCTCAACTGCGGCACCGAGAACTGCTGGGCTGTCAACGCCAAGGCTTCCGAGGAAGACATTCAGGCCACGCTCGAATTCATGAACTGGATGGTCACCGATCCCGAGGTCTCCCGTATGCTGGTCGATGAATTCGCCGCCATGCCCTATAAGCAGGCTGCCGAATCCACCAACGGCTTCCTCGCCGACGCCAACGACTACACCACCAACGGCAACTACATCATGCCCTGGGTCACCAACTTCCAGCCGAACGTTGATGCTTACCGCGCTGCGCTCGTCTCCGCGATGAACCAGTACGACGCCGACCAGAGCGATGCCAACTGGGAGCTCGTCAAGACCGCGTTTGTCGACGGCTGGGCCACGCAGTACGCTGCCGCCAACGGCTAAGCCGCTTTTAAAAAAGCAAGCGCATCTGAAAAGCACAAATGAGAGGGGCGGGCGATTTCGCCCGTCCCTCCCTGCATATCACGGCGAGCGCCGCATGAAGCGCCCGCCGTGCAGAAACAAAAGCAATATTCTATCTTTGGCTGGGAGTTGATCGAATTGAAACATAAGCACAGCAACGCTGCGGTCAACAGCTCGATGATCCGCCGCCCGATCCGCCGCTGGTTCCCGCTCTTTATGGGGCCGATGGTCTGCGCGTTCATCATCGGCTTTGTCTATCCGTTCTGCAAGGGCATCTATCTCTCCTTCTGCAAATTCAAGGTCACGAGCGACGCGCATTTTGTCGGCCTTGAAAACTACCGCCGCGCGTTCCAGGATGCGAGCTTTGTGCATTCGTTCTGGTTCACGGCGCTGTTTGCCGTCATATCGCTCGTGCTCATCAACGTGCTGGCCTTTGCGGTGGCCTACGCGCTCACGCAGGGCATCAAGGGCAGCAACCTGTACCGCACGGTGTTCTTCATGCCGAACCTCATCGGCGGCATCGTGCTCGGCTACATCTGGTCGATGATCTTCGACGGCATCCTCTCGCGCTACGGCACGTCGATCCTGCTCAACACGAAGCTCGGCTTCTGGGGTCTCATCATCCTGATGTGCTGGCAGCAGATCGGCTACATGATGATCATTTACATCGCGGGCCTGCAAGCCGTGCCCGAGGACATGCTCGAGGCCGCGAAGATCGACGGCGCGAGCCGCTGGCAGACGCTTTGGAAAGTCACGATCCCGAATGTGATGCCCTCCATCACCATCTGCACGTTCCTCTCTCTTACGAATGGCTTCAAGCTCTTCGACCAGAACCTCGCCCTCACGGGCGGCCAGCCCTATACCATCCTGTCCGACGGCAGCTCGATCAAAGAGACCGAAATGCTCGCGCTGAACATTCTCAACACGTTCTACGGGCAGAATGCCAACTCGCGCGGCACCGCGCAGGCCAAGGCCGTGCTGTTCTTCATTTTGGTCGCGACCATCGGTCTTCTCCAGCTCAGTGCCAACCGCAAAAAGGAGGTGCAGCAGTAATGAACAAGCACTCTCTTTCCGCAGAAGCCCGCCGCAAGACGATCCTCTCCATCGTGCTCGGCGTCATCTGCGTCATCTATGTGCTGCCGGTCCTCACGGTGGTCATCAACTCCTTCAAGCTCAACACCTATGTCAAGACCGACACGTTCGCCCTCCCGAACGCGGAGAGCTTTGCCGGCTGGGCGAACTTCATCAAGGGCCTGACGTTCGGCAACTACCCGTTCTTAAAATCCGCCGGCTACAGCTTATTTATCACCATCGTCTCGACCGCGCTGATTTTGCTCTGCACGTCGATGGCCGCGTGGTACATCGCGCGTGTGGACAGCAAATTCTGCCGCATGGTCTATTATCTCTGCGTCTTTTCGATGGTCGTGCCGTTCCAGATGGTGATGTTCACACTGTCGAAGACGGCCGATACCCTCAAGCTCAATACCCCCTGGACCATCCCCATCATCTACCTCGGCTTTGGCGCGGGGCTTGCGATTTTCATGTTCGTCGGCTTTGTCAAATCCATCCCGCTTGAAATTGAGGAGGCGGCCGCCATCGACGGCTGCGGCCCGCTGCGCACGTACTTCTCCGTCGTGCTGCCGATGCTGCGGCCCACGATGATCTCTGTCGGCATTCTCGAGATCATGTGGGTGTGGAACGACTATCTGCTGCCCTATCTCGTGCTCGACCGCACGAAGTACTTGACCATCCCCATCCACATCCAGTACCTCAAGGGCAGCTACGGCACCGTCGACCTCGGCGCGACGATGGCGCTGATCCTGCTGAGCATCATCCCTGTCATCGTGTTCTACCTGCTGTGCCAGAAGTACATCATCAAGGGCGTGGCCGCAGGCGCGGTTAAGGGTTAACGCCTTTCATCCTTCATTTTCCAGAAAGAAGTGGTTCCATTGATCGAACGTTCCTCCGGCATTCTGATGCCGATCTCGTCCCTTCCCTCGCCCCACGGCATCGGCACGATGGGCAAGGCCGCCTATGACTTTGCCGACTTTCTCGCCGCCGCGGGGCAGAAATACTGGCAGCTCTTGCCGCTCGGCCCGACGAGCTACGGCGACTCGCCGTATCAGAGCTTTTCGTCCTTTGCGGGTAACCCGTATTTCATCGACTTGGACTTGCTCGTCAAAGATAAGCTCCTGACGCGCGCGGAGGTCAACGCCTGCGACTGGGGCGACGATCCCCGCTATGTCGACTACGGCAAAATCTACGCGAGCCGCTTCACGCTGCTCGAAAAGGCCAAGACGCGCGGCTTTACGCGCGACCGCGAGGCCGTCGCGGCATTTGAGCGCGAAAATGAGCGCTGGCTGCCGAACTACGCCCTCTTCATGGCGCTCAAGCGCCACTTCGGCATGAAGTCTTGGACGGAATGGGACGACGAGGACATCCGCTGCCGCACAAGCAGCGAGGTCATCGAGCGCTACCGCGCCGAGCTGCGCGAGGATGTGGAGCTTTTCACTTACATTCAGTTTCTCTTCTTCCGCCAGTGGGAGGCACTCAAGGCGTACATCCACTCGCTCGGCATCCGCATCATCGGCGACCTGCCCATCTATGTGGCGATGGACTCCGCCGACGTGTGGGCAGAACCCGAAATGTTCCAGCTCGACGAGCACAACGTGCCCACCGAGGTCTCCGGCGTCCCGCCTGACTGCTTCAGCGAGGACGGGCAGCTCTGGGGCAACCCGCTCTACAACTACGAGGCCATGGCGAAGGACGGCTTCGGCTGGTGGATCCGCCGCATCGGCGGCGCGCAGAAGCTCTACGACGTCATCCGCATCGACCATTTCCGCGGCTTCGAGAGCTACTGGGCCATTCCCTACGGCGAGACGACCGCCAAAAACGGCCGCTGGGTCAAGGGCCCCGGCATGTCGCTCGTCGGCGTGCTGACCGGCTGGTTCCACGACATCGAGTTCATCGCCGAGGATCTCGGCTATCCCACGCCGGAGGTCACGCAGCTGCTTGCCGACTCGCGTCTGCCCGGCATGAAGGTGCTGGAATTCGCCTTCGACTCGCGCGACACGAGCAGCTATCTGCCGCACAGCTACGGGGAGAACTGCATCTGCTACACCGGCACGCACGACAACGCGCCCCTCGCCCTCTGGCGCACGGAGGCGGATAAGGCGGACATCGCGTTCGCGAAGAAGTACCTCGGTCTCAATGACGAGGAAGGCTTCAACGCCGGCATCATCCGCGGCGGCATGAGCTGCCAGAGCAGGTTGTTTGTCGCACAGATGCAGGACTATCTGGGCCTTGGCAAGGGCTGCCGCATGAACACCCCCGGCACGAGCAGCGGCAACTGGCAGTGGCGCATGCTGAGCGGCGAGGCGAGCAAAAAGCTCGCAAAGTCCATCCACGAGACGACCCGCATCTACGGGCGCCTGTAAGGAAAATATGGCACGGCGGTTTTGGGCATACGCCCAAAACCGCCGTGTTTCATTATATTTCGGCAGAATATTACGAATTGTATTTATATTTTGACGAAAAAGAGAGCTGGGTATTGCCCTGCTCTCACTTTTTCAATTCACAGGAGTAACAGTTTGCTGTAGTCCAGTGCAACGCGGACGGCTGCCCCCGCTTGCAGATCACTTTCATGTCCAACAGTGATACGCAGCATCGGCGCGCCTTCGGCGCTGCCCTCCGGACGCAGCAGGAGAATGTTCTCCTCCACGCCGAGGATCATGCGGCAGACGGTGCAGCTCATGGCGCCGTTCTCGCTCATGGTGACGGCATTGTCTGGAATGCCAATCGTCGTAAAGGTATTTTCCATGCCAGCAAGCGGCAGCGCCACGTTCCACTCGGGCAGGTAGACTTTGCCGTCTCTCGCCTCGGCGGCGAAGAAGTTCTTGCAGCCCGCGAGGCGCGCCGCGCTGACGCTGCCCGGATGGCGGATCATCTCGTCCATCGGCGTGACCTCGCCGGTCCGGCCGTCTTCCATCACGCAGACGCTGCGGCAGTTGCGGTAACACTCATCGCGGTCGTGGCTGACCCAGAGGATGGGGCCGTTGAACGTCGCGAGCAGGTCGGCAAGCTCGATCTCAAGATTCCACTTTAAGTAGCTGTCCAGCGCGGAGAACGGCTCGTCGAGCAAAATCGCCTCCGGCTCGGAACACAAAATGCGCGCGAGCGCCACTCGCTGCTGCTGACCGCCGGAGAGCTGCGCGGGGTGCTTTTTCTCAAGCCCCTCAAGGCGGAACATGCGAATTTTTTCCGCCAGAACACGGCGCTTTTCCGCCTTATCTCCGCTGCGGATGCCGCAGAGGATATTCTGCTCCACGCTCATGTTCGGGAACAGCGCGTACTGCTGGAAAAGATACCCGACCCTGCGCTGCTGCGGCGGCAGATTGATCTTCTTTTCGCTGTCAAACAGCACGCGGCCGCCGAGCACGATGCGCCCGCGGTCGGGCGTCACGATGCCTGCGATGCACTTTAGCGTCATGCTCTTGCCGCAGCCCGAGGCGCCGAGCAGCGCCATCGTCTCGTCCGGCGCTTCAAACTGTGAGCGCAGATGAAACGCGCCAAGCTTTTTTTCAATATCGACAGACAAACTCATCTTCTCGCCCTCCTCGCCTTGCTCGCATCCGCGAGGAAGTCACGCCGCTCGAGCATGTTGACCGCCAGCAGCACGACGGCGGAGATCGCAATATTGACCAAGACCCACTTCGTCGCCAGCACATCGTTGTTCGTCTGCCAGAGCTGATAGACCGTGGTGGAGATCGTCGCGGTCTTGCCGGGTGTATAGCCCGCGATCATGCTCGTCGCGCCGTATTCGCCAAGTGCTCTGGCAAAGGCCAGCACTGTGCCGGCCAGCACGCCCTGACGGCAGTACGGCATGCGGATACGCCAGAAAATGTAGGTATTCGACAGGCCCAGCGTCTGCCCCGAATAGGCCAGCGTCTCGTCAAAAGACTCGAACGCGCCGCGCACCGTGCGGTACATCAGCGGGAAGATGACGACCACCGTGGCAAAGATGGCCGACCACCAGGTCATGACCATCTTGACGCCGAACGTTTCGAGCACCCACGCGCCGATGACGCGCTTGGGGCCGAACACGCGCAGCAGCAGATAGCCCACGACCGTCGGCGGCAGCACGAGCGGCAGCGTCAGAAGCACATCGAGCACACCTTTGACCAGGCGCGGAAGCTTTGCGATATAATAGGCGGCAAAAATGCCGGCAAAGAAAATAACGACCGTAGAGATCGCCGCGATGCGCAGCGAGTTCCAGAGGGGATACCAATCCATAGAGCACCTGCCTTTTGCCGCCAGCGGCGGCAGATTTGCAAAGGGGACCATTCTTAGCGTAAGAATGGCCCCCTTTGTATCCCCCAAGAAGCGCAAGGGGCTTTTAGCCCCTTGACCCCAAGGGTGCCGTGGATATCGCACTTTTCAGTAAAGTGTGATACTGCTTTTTCTAAACGATTTGGTCTGCTTCTATCTCCGCTGTCGCTGCTGCCCGTTTTATCGGGTCAAATCAGTCTGCGGTATGTAGAAGTCTCAGCCAATTTTAGTTAGCGGGGCAGAAGCCGACGCTCTCGAACACGGACATGGCGGCATCGGTCTCAAGATAGGCGAGGAATGCGCGCGCGGCCTCTTCCTTTTCGCCCTTGAGCACGGCGGCGGGATAGATGACCTGGCCGCACATCTCGGCGGTGGCGCTGTCGACGACTGTGAGGCCGGCGGAGCAAGCGTCGGTGGCGTAGATGATGCCGCAGTCAGCGCTGGCCTCGCTCACCTGAGTGGTAACTTCCTTGACGTTGTTGCCGTAGGTCAAAGAGTCGGCGAGAGCCGCTTCGTCAAGGCCATAGTAGGCGAAGATCTTCTCGGTGTACTGGCCGACGGGCACGTCGCTGTTGCCGATGGCGAGCATGACGTCGCCGCTCTTGAGGAGTTCAGCAAGCTGGTCGAAGCTCTCGATGCCCTTGGGGTTGCCCTCGGGAACGGCGAGCGTGACCTTGTTCTCAAGCAGGTCGATGCGACTGTCGGTCACGATGAGGTCAAGACCGTCGGGGTTCTTGTCCTTGTCGTCAATGAGGCTGCCGTCCATGGCGTTCATCTGCTTGGGGGCGGCGGAGATGAACAGGTCGCAGTCAGCGCCCTCGCTGATCTGGGTGAGGAGCTTGCCCGAGGAGTCAAAGTTGTAGGTGATGTTGACGTTGGGGGCAACTTCCTTGTACATCTCGGCAATCTGAGTCAGGGTCTCGGTCATGGAGGCGGCGGCGAAGACGACGAGATCAACGCTCTCGGCGTTCGCATCGCCCTGGGTGTCGTCGGTGGTCATGTCGTCAGTCTTGCTGCCGCAGGCGGTCAGAGAGAACACGAGCGCAAGCGCAAGGAGCAGAGACAAAAGCTTTTTCATGTTTGAATACCTCCTTTCAAATTTTTTCTTTTTCGCGCGTTCATTGAAAAGCGCGGCGATACAGGAACGCGCAAGAACACGCCGCACGCAATTTATTTCCAATTTCCATCGGGAAACTTGGACAAATCCGCCTCGCTATCCTCAAAATAGATAACGCGCCCCCAACATTTCGCGCCCGCAGGCGCGAAGCGTTAAAGTTGTCAAACAGCACCGACTCATTCGGTTCAAAAATCCACCAGTCCTGCTCCCCTAACCCCGCGCCCCTGGGGCGCGAAACAGCGTCGCAGACTTTGCCGCCGCGCACGGCGGCAAATAATCTTGATCCGTCGCGGAGGACGACATGTGCGTCCGCAGCGACACCTTGCAGCGCTTGGCGCGGTGAGCGCCAAGCGCTGATTCCCCTCTCAAAAATGCGAGTCCCTCGCATTTTTGAATTACTTGCCAAACGGGCAGATCGGATAGTGGCACGGCTTGCACCCAAGGCATAGCCCGCCTTCACCGAGCGCCGCGAGATCCGCGCGTGTGACGGGCACATCCGCCGCGATCTTCGGCAGCACCAGATCAAAGACCGTCGCGCCCGCATACATCACGCAGCCGGGCAGGCCCATGACGGGCATACCGTCGTCAAAATAGCCGAGCAGGAACATAGCCCCCGGCAGGACCGGCGCGCCGTAGGCGATGATATTCGCGCCCGCGGCCTTGATGCCGCCCGGCGTGTTGTCGTCGGGGTCGACGCTCATGCCGCCGGTACAGAGGATCATGTCGGGCTTCTTTTCGCGCATCGTGAGCACCGCGTCGCGCACATTCTCCACCCCGTCGCCGGAGTAGACGACCTCGAGCGTTTCGATGCCGTAGGTCTTGAGCTTGTCGATGACGACCGGCGTGAACGTATCCTTGATGAGGCACTTTTTGACCTCACCGCCGGTGGCGACGATGCAGGCGGTCTTGCGCACATAGGGCTTGAGAGACAGCAGCGGCTTATCGCCCGCGGCCTGCTCGGCCTTTCGGAGCTTTTCTTCCTCGATGATGAGTGGGATGACGCGCATGCCCGCGAGCTTGTCGCCCTCGCGTACAGCCATGCCGCCCTTGCGCGTGGCGATCATCACCTCGTCCTGGCTATTCACGGCGACAAGGCGCGCGGAATCGACCAGAAACACGCCGTCACAGGCGGCCTTGAGCTCGATCTTGCCCTCTTTCACGCCGCTGCGGATCATATTCTCCTGCCCGCAGAGGGCCAGAAGCCGCTCCGCCGCGTCGTTTTCGTGCACCATGCCGGACGTCATTTCCCAGACATAGAGGTGCTCCTTACCCATGCTGAGCAGCACGGGGATGTCCTCTTCCGTCACGACGTGGCCCTTGCGGAAGCGCGCGTCCTTATACTGGTCCTTGATGATCTGCGTCATGTCGTGGCAGAGCACATGGCCCACCGCGTCCTCGGTTTTGATAAGTCTCATTTCTTCAGCACCTCGATCTCGTCTCCGGCCTGAATGCGGCCCTCTTTGATCACAATGGCAAAGATGCCTTCGGTCGGCATCACGCATTTGCCCGTCGTGCGCTTGATCTCGCAGTCGTTGTGGCACTGCTTGCCGATCTGCGTGACCTCAAGCTCCGTCTCGCCCACGCGCAGGCGCGTGCCGACGGGGAGCGTCTTAAGCTCGATGCCTCGGGTGTTGATGTTTTCGGCAAAGATACCCGCATCCAGCTCAAGCTGGCAGATAGCGCGCATCGTGTCCACGCTCTCGTCGGCCAGCAGGCTGATCTGGCGGTGCCAGTCACCCGCGTGGGCGTCGCCCACAATGCCGTGGCGGTATTTTACGTCGATATAGGGCACCTCGTGCTTGCGCACGCCCTTTTTTTCGCTGATGTTCACAGCGGTCACCTGTGCCATTTCTTCATTCCTCCGCTTCATAAACGCCGCTCTTGCCGCCCTCTTTATAGAGAAGGTGGATACCGTCGATGCGCATATCGCGCTGCACGGCCTTGCACATGTCGTACACCGTGAGCGCGGCGACGCTGACAGCTGTCAGCGCTTCCATTTCAACGCCCGTTTCGCCGTGGCAGCGGACCTCGCTGCGGATGTGCAGGGCGGTTTCTTCGATTTCAAATGAGATGTCCACCTTCGTGAGCAGCAGCGGGTGGCACATCGGGATCAGTTCACTGTTTTTCTTCGCGGCCATGATGCCCGCGACCTGCGCGACCGCCAACACATCGCCCTTGCCGATGGAGCCCTCTTTGATCTTGTCCATCGTCGCTTTTGCCATGCGGACCGTCGCGGCGGCGCGCGCCACGCGATAGGTCTGCACCTTTTCGCTCACGTCCACCATGCGGGCGCGGCCCTGTTCGTTAAAATGCGTCAGTTCCATCCTCAGCCTCCGATCGCAAACATGCCGCGGTGCGTCTCCGTAACGCCAGTCTCGTCCATGTGGTGGCGCTCCGGCTTCATCAGAATGCCGCGGCGGATGGCCTGCTCCAATTCCTCACCGGACAAGCCCCGCAGCGTGATCTCTGCGTCCGAATGCAGGCACGGCTTTAATTTCCCGTCCGCCGTGATGCGGATGCGGCTGCACTCTGCGCAGAACGCATGACTCATCGGCGCGATGAGGCCGACGGTCCCCTTTGCATCCGGCAGACGGTAGCACGCGGCCACGCCGTCGTGCGAAACGGCCTCCAACTCCGGACAGCGGTTCAGAACTGCCTGCGAGGGAAGATACGTGCCAAAATCCTTTCCGCAGCCCATCGGCATGCGCTCAATGAAGCGCACCTGCCACGGATGCTCGCGCGTCAAAGCGACAAAATCGGTAATCTCGTCGTCGTTGACGCCGCCGAGCAGCACACAGTTGAGCTTGATCTTCGCAAAGCCCGCGCGCTCCGCCGCCTCGATACCGTCCAAGGCATCCTGCAGCGTGCCAAGGCGCGTGATGGCGCGAAAGCGCTCCTCGTTCAGCGTGTCGAGGCTGATGTTGAGGTGCGTGACGCCCGCGTCGCGCAGCGGCCGGGCAAACTCCTTGAGCAGGCTGCCATTCGTCGTGACGCAGAGCTCTTCAACGCCGGGAATTTCTGATAACATGCGGCAGAAGTCCACCGCACCGCGGCGCACGAGCGGCTCGCCACCGGTGACGCGGATCTTTTTGACACCGCACCTGACCGCCGCGGCGGCCATGTCGCGCAGCCCTTCCAAAGAACAGATGTCCTCGTGCGCGCACTTTTCAATGCCGCCGTCCGGCATGCAGTAGCGGCAGCGGTAATTGCAGCGGTCCGTGATGCTGATGCGCAGGTATGTAATTGATCTTGCAAAGCCGTCCAGCATCTGAAACGCCTCTTTCTTCCATGGTACAGCATGATATTTTAGCAAATATCACGCTCTTACGCAACACAGTCGTCCGATAATATCGAACTGTATTTTTATATTATCGTAATCTTGACTTTTTCCGCAGTATTTTTTAGAATACAAGCAACGATTTTTGACCGGGAGGACCGATTTATGACTGACGGCAACACCATCCGCTCCGTGGCGAAGGCGATGGAGCTTTTGCAGCTCCTCAGCGACGCGGGCGAGGCGATGACGCTCACGGCCATCAGCGAGCGCGCAGGGCTGCCCAAGAGCACAGTGTTCGGCCTTTTGACCACCATGCGTGACTATGACGTCATCACACAGCACGCAGACGGCAAATACGCCCTCGGCCTGCGCCTTTTTGAATACGGCTGCCGCGCCAGCGCGTTCTGGAACATCTCGTCCCTCGCGCGGCCTTACCTCGAGCATCTGGCAGAAGCGACCGGCGCCTCCGCCATGCTCTCCACCTATGAAAACGGGCACATCGTCGCCCTCGACCAAGCCGAGGGGCGCGACTCCCTTCGCATCGTCTCCGCGCCTGGGGCGCGGCTGCCGCTGCACTGCACCTCGCAGGGCAAGATCGTCCTTGCCTGCATGAGTGAGAGCGAGGCGGCGACTCTCCTTGCCCGCGCGCCGCTCACGCCCTACACGCCCCACACGGAGACGGACGCAAACGCGCTGCTCGCATCGCTCCCCGCCTGCCGCGAAGCGGGCTTCGCCGTGGAAAACGGTGAGTATAAGATCGGTCTTCGCTCCATCTCCGCGCCGGTGTTCACCGGCGGCGGCGCGCTCAAGTACGTCGTCAGCGTACTGGGGATGTTCCGCTCCGTGCACTCGGACGAGTTCGCGCACGCCGAGCGCGCGGTCGTCGCCGCGGGGCAGATGCTTTCCGCCGCACTGGGCTATCCGGGAAAGTGAGACTTTTTTCCGCGCGGAAAAATCTACGCTTGACTCTACAATTGTTATAGAGTTTATGATGACTCCATGCTATACTGATAAGGAGTCCTTTCCGATGCAAAACGATCTCACCACCGGCAGCGTCTTTCGCAACGTTTTGTCCTTTTCGCTGCCGTATCTGCTCTCTTACTTTTTGCAGACGCTCTACGGCATGGCCGACCTCTTCATCATCGGCCAGTTTGAGGGCGTCGCCAGCACGACCGCCGTCTCCATCGGCTCGCAGGTGATGCACATGCTCACAGTCATGCTCGTCGGCCTTGCGATGGGCGCGACGGTCAGCATCGCGCAGGCCGCCGGCGGCGGCGACAAAAAGCGCACCGCCTCTGCCATCGGCAACACGGTCGCGCTCTTCATACTGCTGTCTCTTGCGCTGACGGCACTGCTGCTCGCGCTGCGCGGGGGTATCGTCTCCATCATGTCCACACCGGAGGAGGCCGTGCAGGGCACGCTCGCCTATCTCACGGTCTGCTTTATCGGTATTCCGTTCATCACGGCGTACAACATCATCGCCTCGATCTTCCGCGGCCTTGGCAACAGCAAGAGTCCCATGTACTTCATCGCCGTGGCCTGCGTCGTCAACATCGCGCTCGACTACTACTTCATGGGCACGCTGCACCTCGGCCCCGCGGGCGCGGCGCTCGGCACCACGCCGAGTCGCCCGCGCAGTACCGTCGCTTGATGCAGTTCATCCGCGAGGAAGGCTACACCGCCGCCGGATTTTCGCGCGAGATTACAGTCATCGACTACGGCTTCACAACCGACACGGAAAAGTTCGTCACTGAAATCATGATCCCCCTGCAAAAGGTATAAAAAAGTTCCCGCGTTCATAGCTGGGTGTACGTAAGACAGTATTGTGCTGAAATCAACAAAGCGGCACGAAACCGCATGGATCTGATCGTGCCGGAGCTGGCGAAGCGAAACGGCGTGACCGAACAGCTGAAAGCCGACACCAAATGGAATGGGTACGGCAGATGAACGCTTGCAAGGCACAGGCAGAGGAAATTGTGAAAATCGAATTGATTTACGATTGAGTGAGGAAGTCCGGGCAGAAAACTGTTCGAACTTTTCTCATATATTCCAAAGTTGCGGT
>OGJV01000588.1_pt1 | contig 20544 bp, 16 predicted proteins | sample 1572271 | NCBI WGS metagenome assembly OGJV01 (sample SAMEA2582107, study PRJEB24529) | metagenome | biome: Human gut stool | place: China | collected 2011
TCTCTGATGAAGGCCTGAAATATCGCAGCCAGCGACCGCAGGATGTGGAAGCCGTTTTTGGAAACCTCAAGAACAACAAGCAATTCAAGAGGTTCCATCTTCGTGGACTTAAGAAGGTTGAAATTGAGTTCGGCCTGCTGGCCATTGCACATAATCTTGCAAAAATAGCCTCTTAGGAGGCTTATACCAATAAAAAACAGTTTGAATGGAAAAAGTAAGTTTGTAAGCTTCTTTTTTTGAGAAAAATCCAAATGACTTCAATTTGAAATAAAACAAAAGAGGCCATCTCAACTCTATTTTGAGACAGCCTCTTTTTTTATGGTTTCAGGATGCTGCTTATCGAGAAGCAAACATTGACTGGCTATTAGCCTGACGTGCAGAAATCATACCTTGCAAATCGGGAGATACAGTCACCGGCGTGCCGTCCTGCTGTTTGAAAGTGATAGTTCCGTCTTCATTCATTGTAATCAGTTCAAATGTCTGACCTTCGGCAGAAGCATTCCATGTATTCTTTTCTTTGTCATAAATCAAGGTAAGTGGCTTGTCTTCTTCACCCTTCTTTGTGATAGTGTAGCCATCTTCGTTGGTCTGTACAAGATATTCTCCGCTTTCACCCTTTACGGTTTTTACGCTACCTACATCAGCCAAAGGATTTGAACCAGACCAGAATTCGATAGAGTTCAGTACAATGACGTCTGCCAAGTAAGCTACTTCATATACAGGTACGATATGGAATGCAAGAAAGACAATTTCATTCACGAATTTATTACCAATGTTGTTGTTCCAGTCCTTCAGACTACTCCATAGACCAAATGAACCGATACATGAGGAGCATATAATGCTGCCGCTCAGAATCAGGCAGGCAGCCGAGAATTTTAGTTTTTTCATACGCAATTTCAATTTGGGGTTAATATTTTATATGTATTGTCGTTTTGCTATTACAATTTGTTACAAAGTTAGAAGTTATTTTGGATTATGAAAGAAAAAGGTAAAAAAATAGTATCTTTGCGCTGTTTTTTGAGAGAAATTAATGATTAAATAAAAATAGAATGAAAGAAACAATTCAGAAGAGATTGAGCGATTCGAAGACGGCACGCTGGACAGCCTTGTTTATCGTTTCGTTTACCATGATGTGTGGTTATTTTCTGACGGATGTGATGTCACCGTTGGAAAACTTGTTGACAACAAAGGGTCAGGTGGTATATTTTACAGATGATACCTCCATGCCGGCAGACAGTCTGGTGGCCAAAGTGAATTACTTTTCTTCGGAAGAAATGCTTTCAAATTCGTTGTTGACCGTAGAGCAACTTGAGGAAGGAAGTAAAGTACAGTATTATGAAATGCAGAATGGCGCACAGACACAGACGGAAAAGACAATTAGTTCTGTCGCCAGAGGAGAAGGCTGGTCAAGTACAGAATATGGCTTCTTTTCAGGAGCTTATGGCTTGATTAATGTATTCTTGCTGATGCTGTTCTTCGGTGGAGTGATTTTGGATAAAATGGGAATCCGTTTTACCGGAATGATGTCTTCTGGATTGATGTTTATGGGAGCTTTGATTAAATGGTATGCCCTTTCTTCTGATTTTGGAGATGCACAGCTCTTTGGAATGGACATGCAGGTGGCATTGGCTTCTTTAGGATTTGCAATCTTCGGAATGGGAGCTGAAGTCACAGGTATTACAGCGTCTAAAGTCATTGTAAAATGGTTTGCTGGAAAGGAACTGGCGCTTGCCATGGGTCTTCAGGTGGCAATGGCTCGTATTGGTACGGCTGTGGCTTTGGCCGTAAGCTTGCCGGTAGCCCGTTGGATGGGTGATGTTTCTTATCCGGTGTTGTTCGGAGCCATTTTATTATGCGTGGGATTTGCTTCATACATGATTTACTGTGTGATGGACCGCAAGGAAGATGCTTCTGCCGCAGCTGTTCGCATGGAAAATGGAGAGACCGAAGAAGAAGGCTTCAAGCTGTCCGATTTGAAACTGATATTCTGTAGCAAGGGCTTCTGGCTGATTAACTTGTTGTGCCTGATGTTCTATGCCGGTGTGTTCCCCTTTCTGAAGTTTGCGACAAAACTGATGATTTATAAGTACGATGTACCGGAATCTTTTGCCGGATTGATTCCTGCCTTATTGCCGTTTGGAACCATTTTGTTGACACCCGTATTCGGTTCTTTATACGACCGTATCGGTCGCGGAGCTACCTTGATGATTATCGGTTCAGTCATGTTGACAGTCGTTCACGTGCTGTTTGCCCTTCCGGTAATGAACTATTGGTGGTTTGCTGTTATTGTCATGATTGTATTGGGAATTGCGTTTTCTTTGGTACCCAGTGCCATGTGGCCTTCAGTTCCTAAAATTATCCCGATGAAGCAGTTGGGTTCTGCTTATGCCACCATTTTCTATATCCAGAATATCGGATTGACAATGGTGCCCTGGCTGATTGGATGGGTGATTGAACATTTTGCTACTTTACGCAACGAAGCTGGTGTAATTGTAGGCTATGACTATACGGCTCCGATGGTTATTTTTGCAGTATTTGGTCTGTGTGCCATTCTTATTTCTACATTGCTTCGTGTAGAAGACAGCAAAAAACATTATGGACTGGAAGAAGCCAATATGAAGAAATAACATTCAAATTATCCTTATAGGAAGGAGTTGAAGATGTGTCAGGTGCATCTTCAGCTCCTTTTGTTTTTATTAATACCTCGTAAGAAGGGGTAATGGTGATATATCCTTTGTCTTGTGGATTTTTTCCCGTATCTTTGAACTGTTTTATGTGAGAGTCTGTTTATGGAAAAGCAAATGGTCTGTCATGGGGCAGATTGCCGGATAGATTTCCACATGAGAAATGTGTAAAACAAAAATTTAGCTATGAATAATACGAAGAAAAAATCACCTATATCATGGGTTCCTACTGCATATTTTGCTATGGGACTTCCTTTTGTCGTACTCAATATGGTTACCGTGTTAATGTTTAAAGGGCTTGAGGTGGATGATAAGCTAATCACCTTCTGGACGTCTTTGATTCTTTTGCCCTGGACATTGAAACCATTGTGGAGTCCTTTTCTGGAACTTTTCCGGACAAAGAAATTTTTTGTGATTGTAACTCAGTTGATTACGGGAATTACTTTCGGGTTGGTAGCTTTTGCGTTGAACCTGTCCCATTTTTTCAGTATCTCCATTGCGTTGCTGGCCATTGTTGCTTTTAGCGGAGCTACTCACGACATCGCCTGCGACGGAGTATATATGAGTGAGTTGTCCAATGAAGACCAGGCAAGGTTTATTGGTTGGCAGGGAGCTTTTTATAACATAGCAAAGATTTTGGCAACAGGTGGTTTGGTGTACCTGGCTGGGTATTTTATCGAACTGAATGCAGATGCCGGATTGCTGACAGCCAACAAAAGAGCCTGGATGATTATCTTGCTGATTCTTTCCGTAACCATGATTCTTTTGGGAATCTATCATTTGTTTGCTCTGCCCTCTACCCAGTCGGCTTCTTCCAGAAAAACATTACGGAGTAACAAGGAAGTGATGAAGGAACTGGGGCAGGTGTTGATGGACTTTTTCCGCAAGACACACATCACTTATTATATCTGCTTCATCATCCTTTACCGTTTTGCAGAAGGATTTGTGATGAAGATTGTGCCGCTGTTCCTGAAAGCAGACCGGGAGATGGGCGGATTGGGGCTCAATGAAAAGGAAATCGGACTTTATTATGGTACGTACGGAGCTGCGGCCTTTGTGTTGGGTTCTTTGCTGGCAGGATATTATATTGCCCGTAGGGGATTGAAAAAAACGATTTTCTCGTTGTGCTGTATTTTTAACCTTCCTTTTATGGTGTATGCCTTGTTTGCTTACTTCCAGCCGGAAAGTGGTTGGATAATATGCAGTGGCATCGTTTTTGAGTATTTCGGATATGGTTTCGGCTTTGTCGGACTTTCTTTGTTTATGATGCAGCAGGTGGCTCCCGGCAAACATCAGATGGCTCATTATGCATTTGCTTCAGGAATCATGAATTTTGGAGTGATGATTCCGGGAATGTTAAGCGGCTGGGTGTGCGAAAGTCTTGGCACATGGTTTGATAAGCCGGGAGGTTACGAGCCTTTCTTTATCTTTGTGCTGATTGCTATAATTCCAGCCTTCCTGATTACTTATTTCCTTCCGTTTAAATATGACAATGGGGGAAATTTGCTGGAAGGCGAAAAAGAATATGTATAATTATCAATTAAACTAACTGGATATGAATGAAAAATTTGTAATGCCCTGGGAAGAACGCCCGGCAGACTGTAAAGAAGTAATGTGGCGCTATTCGAAGAATCCCGTCATCGGACGCTACCAGATACCTTCATCGAATAGTATTTTCAATAGTGCGGTAGTTCCCTTCAAAGATGGATTTGCTGGGGTGTTCCGTTGCGACAACCGAGCTGTACAGATGAATATCTTTGCAGGTTTCAGCAAGGACGGTATCAACTGGGAAATCAATCATGAGCCGATTGTCTTTAAGCCCGGCAATACGGAGATGATAGATTCTGAATATAAATATGATCCTCGTGTCACTTGGATTGAAGACCGTTACTGGATTACATGGTGCAACGGTTATCACGGACCTACCATCGGTATCGGTTATACATTCGATTTCAAGGAATTCTATCAGTGTGAGAATGCCTTCCTTCCATTTAACCGTAACGGCGTATTGTTCCCGCAGAAAATTAACGGTAAGTATGCCATGCTGAGCCGTCCGAGTGACAACGGTCATACACCTTTCGGAGATATTTATATCAGCTACAGTCCCGATATGAAGTATTGGGGTGAGCACCGTTGTGTAATGAAAGTGACTCCTTTCCCGGAAAGTGCCTGGCAGTGTACGAAAATTGGAGCCGGATCTGTGCCTTTCCTGACAGAAGAAGGCTGGCTGATGTTCTATCACGGGGTTATTACCACTTGCAACGGTTTCCGTTACTCTATGGGAGCAGCTATTCTGGATAAGGACCATCCGGAAAAGGTGCTTTATCGTACCCGTGACTACCTGTTGGCACCTGCTGCACCTTATGAACTGCAGGGAGATGTGCCTAATGTAGTGTTCCCGTGTGCTGCTCTTCAGGATGGAGAAAGAGTAGCTGTGTACTACGGTGCTGCTGATACCGTGGTAGGAATGGCTTTCGGTTATATTTCCGAAATCATTGATTTTGTAAAGCGTACTTCTATTTTGTAAATGTAAATATTTAATAAGACTGTTCCTGTAGCCAGACGCTATGGGAGTAGCCTTTTTTATTTTAGGCCTATGAAAAAACTAATCGCATCTCTGAGCTTTTTGTTCATCTGGAATTGTGCCAATGCGCAGGACCCGGTGGACTATGTAGACCCGTTTATTGGAACAACCAATTATGGTACTTGTAATCCGGGAGCTGTCTGTCCGAATGGTTTAATGTCGGTCGTTCCTTTTAATGTGATGGGGTCGGATGAAAATACCTATGATAAAGACGCTCGCTGGTGGTCTACTCCTTATGAATACACGAACAGCTATTTTACCGGCCTCTCTCATGTCAACCTGAGTGGGGTGGGTTGTCCTGAAATGGGTTCTCTGTTGCTGATGCCCACAACCGGCGAATTGAATGTCGACTATCATCATTACGGAAGCAAGTATGAAAAGGAAACGGCTTCACCGGGATATTACAGCTTGCAACTGACCAAATATAATATTAAGGTAGAGGCTACTTCTACATTGAGAACAGGGCTTACCCGCTTTACTTTTCCAAAGGGGAAGAGCCATATCCTGATGAACTTGGGAGAAGGACTGACCAATGAATCGGGAGCTTATCTGCGCCGGATAAATAACCGTGAAATTGAGGGTATGAAGTTCTTGGGAACATTCTGCTATAATCCTCAGGCTGTGTTCCCTATTTATTTTGTCATGCGTATCAACAAGGCTCCTAAGCAGACGGGGTATTGGAAATTCCAGCGCAAGATGACGGGGGTGGAAGCAGAATGGGACAAAGACAATGGCAAATACAAGTTGTACACGCAGTATGACCGGGATTTGGCTGGCGACGACATCGGTGCATGGTTCACTTTCGATACAGAAGAAAATGAACAGATAGAAGTGGCCGTAGGTGTATCGTTTGTAAGTATGGAAAATGCCCGTCAGAATTTGGAAGCTGAGCAGCATGGAGCTGGATTCGATGAAATCTATGCCAGCGCACGGAAACAGTGGAACGACGATTTGAGCCGTATCATCGTAGAAGGAGGTACAAAGGAACAGAAAACGGTGTTCTATACTGCCTTGTATCACACGCTGATTCACCCGAATATCCTCCAGGATGTAAATGGGGAATACCCAGCCATGGAAACCGGAGAAACGAAGACGACTAAAAACAATCGTTACACCGTATATTCTTTGTGGGATACCTATCGCAACCTGCATCAGTTGATGACTCTGGTGTATCCCGAACGTCAGATTGACATGGTACGTACCATGGTCGATATGTACAAAGAGCATGGGTGGTTACCTAAATGGGAGTTGTACGGACGTGAAACCCTCACGATGGAAGGTGACCCCAGTTTGCCGGTGATTGTGGATACCTGGATGAAGGGTCTGCGTGACTTTGATATGGAAACTGCCTATGAGGCTATGCGCAAGTCGGCTACTCTTCCTGGAAAGGAAAACCTGATGCGTCCGGACAACGATGATTACATGAGCAAAGGCTATGTACCTTTGATGGAACAGTTCGATAACTCCGTATCGCATGCTTTGGAATATTACATTGCCGATTATGCTTTGTATACGCTGGCAAAGAGCATGGGAAAGAAAGAGGATGCCGATTTGTTCTACAAGCGGTCTATGGGATACAAGCATTATTATTGCAAGGAATTCGGCACACTTCGTCCTATTTTGCCGGACGGAAAATTCTATTCTCCGTTCGATCCGCTTCAGGGACAGAACTTTGAACCGAGTCCGGGATTCCACGAAGGTAATTCCTGGAACTATACCTTCTACGTGCCGCATGATGTAAAGGGACTGGCTCGCCTGATGGGAGGACAGAAGAAGTTTATCGACAAACTGCAGATGGTATTCGACAAAGGTTATTATGACCCGGCCAATGAACCGGATATTGCTTATCCTTATCTGTTCAGTTACTTCAAGGGTGAGGAATGGCGTACACAGAAAACCGTTCGTGAACTGCTGGCTAAGTACTTCACTCCCAAACCTGACGGTATTCCGGGAAATGACGATGCTGGTACCATGTCAGCCTGGGCTGTATTCAGTATGATGGGCTTCTACCCTGATTGTCCGGGTGTTCCCGAATATACGTTGACTGACCCGACTTTCGACCGTATTACCATCCGTTTGAATCCGGAATTTTATGGAAAAGATAAGCTGATCATTGAAAAGAAGGAGAATGGTTCACCGGAAGGGTATATTCAGAAGATAGAACTTGGCGGCAAGAAAACAGGTTACCGGATTAATCACAATGACCTGGTAAAAGGCGGCACATTGACGTTCTATAAATAAGCAGATTAGTTTTCCCCTTTAGTTCGTCTTTTCTTTACGGTGTGGCGCACCAGAAAGATGCTGGCCTCGTATAAAAGCACGATGGGGAAGGTTACAATCAGCATAGTAAACACGTCTGAGGTAGGAGTGATGATGGCAGCGATAATCATTGCGACAACCCAGGCGTGTTTTCTGTATTGTGCCATGAAATCGGCAGACAAGATGCCCAGTTTGGCCAGCAGCCAGGTAAGAATCGGAATCTCAAACGTGATACCCATCATCAGGCTCAGCATGTTCAGCGTATCAATATAAGAACTGAGCAGAATGGTATTTTCCACTTCCTGACTCACTTGATAGGTCGAAAGAAAGCGGAATGTGAAAGGGAATATCAGGAAATAGCTGAACAATACTCCCGTCAGGAAGAGCAGATAACCCCAGAATATCAGCCAGCGGGAATATTTCTTTTCATTCTGGTAGAGTGCCGGCGAAATAAAATGAAAAAGCTGATAGAGAATGTAAGGAGAAGCCAGCAGAATACCCGCATAGAACGAAACACTCATGTGGGTGAGAAACTGTCCTGAAAGTTGCGTGTTGATAAGTTTTACCGGCAAAGCTTCCGCTTCCAGTCCAGCTATATGCAGTATTTTCCCTAACCACGCAAAGAAACGGTAGGTACAGAAGTCGCCCTCTTTGGGAGCAAGGATGAGGCCGAAAAGTTCTTCTTTAAAACAGAAGGCCAGCAGCATAAGCACAATTACCGCACAAGCGATGTGGATAATCGTTTTACGCAGCTCGTCCAGGTGGTCCCAGAAAGTCAGTTCCGTTGGTTGCGTTGGCTTCACGGCAGTTATTTTTCTTTTTTCTCGTTCGAAGTGGTTTCTTCCTTCTTTTGGTCTGTTTCTTTCAGGTTATCTTCCACTTCGTTCATGCCTTCCTTGAAACTTCTTACACCTTTACCAATACCTTTCATCAGTTCGGGAATCTTCTTTCCGCCGAACAGCAGCAGGATGATTAAAGCAAGAAATAAAAATTCCTGGGTACCGATACCCATAAACAGCAATGTAGTATTCATGTACTTTTGTGTAAATAGAAAATTTGTTGATAATTTATTCTTCCGCAAAAATATGGATTGTTTTTTACCTGAGCAAGTGTGTGTGCTTTTGTCTTTTGGACATTTCAATAAAAGTGATAGGTTTTATTCATTTTTATAGTGTGAATCACTGATTTACGTCTCTTGTGGTATCTTTTTATAAAGGGCTCGTACTCTTTTATGTTTTCCTTATGCGAAACCTATGTTTCAGGGAGCAGAAACGTATGTTTTCTATTGGGGAAACATAGGTTTCAGATGGGGGAAACATAAATAGTGATGGGAAGCTAACAGATAGATAAAGAGGGATTTGCAAGAGTTTGTATAAGGAAAAAGAAAACCGCAAAAGAAATCATAAGTCCTCTTGCGGTTTATCTTTTTATGAATAAGAATGAATTTATTTCTTAGTCAATGAAACATTGTCAATCAATGCTTTGGAGTCTTTTGTCTGGAGCTGGATGACGATGACAAAATCGCCCAAGGTAGCGTCAGATACAGGAGCTTCGGTAACTGTGCCACCCTTTGATTCTACGCCTTTGATACTGGCAAAAGCATTGACCGTTTTTGAAAAATCAAAACTTGCAGAAACTTTAGACCATCTTCCTGCTTTTTTGATGACACGGCTATAAGCTGCAGCAGACTGGTTTTGGGTTGATTCGTCACTGAGGTCAAATCCTTCACGCATGATGAAAAGGTTATCGGTTTTTGCATCACGGATAAAGAAACGAACCTGTGCTCCGTCTGTTAGGGCTTTCATGTCGAAAGACAATGTATATACGGCTTTTTCTGCTCCTTGGATACGCTGGCCCAGATAAGCTTTGTACCATGAGTTGTCAGTCGTTGTTTCAATCTGGACGGCATTGCCATGCTTTTCGTCATCTGTTGCAGGGCTGATAGTGGTAGCACCGTTTGTCTTGTCAAATGCAAACCAGTCTTCTGTAGAAGGAATGGATGCATAAGTCTTTTCGTTATTCAACGGGGTGTCAAAGTTGCCGTTCTTTACTAAATTCTGTGCCTGAGCTCCCATTGCCAGGAAAGCCATTGCGGCTACAATAAATACTTTTCTCATATACTTCAACATTAGGTTAGTTTTGATAGCTTATTTCTACAAATATACGAAAAATCGGTTGACTATGAATCTATTTTTTGATTGTTTATAGTTTTAAAATTAAGGTTATGCCTGAAGATGTAAACTCTTTGGGTAGGAGTATAAGCTATGTGTAATGGTGTGAGCAGAGGTATATCGGGTAAATGTCAGCAAGATGTCAGTAAGATTTTATTGCTCTTATGAAGGGAGTACATAGTTTTGTTTTTAGAAAATATAGTTGGATATGGAAAAGAAAAGGCATTATGTTAGTATGCGTCGGTTCATTATTCTGTCTTCTTTTATAATAGGATTTGTATCATTCTTTATTTCTTATAAAAAGAAAGAGGATACGTCTTTGCCCGATAAGTTGGAGCAAATGATGTATCGTACGAAAATGAATGTGCATTGTGATCCTTTTTATGGTTACCAGATACATTATCCTGCGTTCTTCGAACAGGTTCCGGATTCACTCATTCATGAAACGGGATGTTGTCAGTTCTATTTTGGGAATATGCTGAAGATTGCTCAGACGGCTTTTATCGTAACTAATCTTGAAGGATTTACCGTGCAGCAGGGAATGGAATATTTTGCCATGGAACAGCATGCCACTGAACGGCGGTGTGGAAGTGATTATTTCCTTCTTTCCGGACCTCTTTATATCAACCATCGGCCGGTAGAGGGCTATCGTTTTTATGCCAAATATGTGCAACGGCAAAAGCTCTGGTTTGTGCAGTCTTTGTCTTATCCTGCGAGTTGCACACGTGCTGTTTCACGACTTATTGATCAGATAGATGACTGGCAAGTGTGGGAGTAGATGAAAGAGCTCAGGTATTCCATTGGGTTCAGAAAGCCAACGAAATTTTTCTTTAAAAGTTTCGGGCTGTCTTGTCTCTTCCCTAAAAGATGGGTATCTTTGGTTCGTTTTTCATTTAACATTGATACTCATGCAGGATTTTGTTCATTTGCACGTTCATACGCAGTATTCTATTCTTGACGGGCAGGCTTCTATTCCCCGGTTGGTAGACAAGGCTATGGCCAACGGCATGCGAGGAATCGCAGTGACCGACCACGGAGATATGTTCGGTATCAAGGAGTTCTTCAACTATGTCAACAAGAAGAACGGGGGTACGAATGGGGAGATTAAGGATTTGAAGAAGAAAATTGCCGCCCTCGAGAGCGGTAAGGAAGAGTCGGAAAACCCCGAAGCGGAGATTGCTGCTTGCAAGGAACAGCTGGAAGCTGCGAAAAAGAAGCTGTTCAAACCAATTTTCGGTTGTGAAATGTATGTAGCCCGCCGCCGTCTGGAGGATAAGGAAGGTAAGCCTGACCAGAGTGGGTATCACCTGGTGGTATTGGCAAAGAATCTGAAGGGTTATCATAACCTGATTAAATTAGTGTCGAAGGCATGGACCAAGGGATTCTACATGCGTCCGCGTACAGACCGTGCGGAGTTGGAGAAGTATCACGAAGGACTGATTGTATGTTCGGCTTGTTTGGGAGGGGAAGTGCCCCGACGTATCACGGCCGGACAGTTTGAAGAGGCAGAAGAGGCCATCCGCTGGTACAAGAATCTTTTCGGAGATGACTACTACCTGGAGTTGCAGCGCCACAAAGCGACGGTGGCACGTGCCAATCATGAGGTGTATCCCATGCAGCAGGTGGTGAATGAAAAACTGATTGAATATGCCAAAAAATACAATATCAAGCTGGTATGTACGAACGACGTGCACTTTGTGGACGAGGAAAATGCCGAAGCCCACGACCGGCTTATTTGTCTGAGTACAGGAAAAGACTTGGACGACCCCAACCGTATGCTTTATACCAAGCAAGAATGGATGAAGACGCGGGAAGAAATGAACGAAGTCTTTGCCGATGTACCGGAAGCCTTGAGTAATACGGTTGAAATCTGTGACAAGGTAGAATTTTATTCAATTGACCATGCGCCTATCATGCCGACGTTTGCCATTCCGGAAGATTTCGGTACGGAGGAGGAATATCGTAAGAAATTTACGGAAAAAGACCTCTTTGATGAATTTACCCGCGATGAGAACGGCAACGTGGTAATGGATGAGGCTGCGGCGAAGGCGAAGATTGAGCGTCTGGGCGGATATGAGAAATTGTATCGTATCAAACTGGAAGCTGATTATCTGGCAAAACTGGCCTACGACGGGGCCAAACGACGTTATGGCGAGAACCTGTCGGAAGAGGTGCAGGAGCGTATCAAGTTTGAGCTGCATATCATGAAGACCATGGGTTTCCCGGGATACTTCTTGATTGTGCAGGACTTTATCAATGCGGCACGTCATCAGTTGGATGTGTCAGTCGGACCGGGACGTGGTTCGGCGGCAGGTTCGGCGGTAGCTTACTGCTTGGGTATTACGCAGATTGACCCGATTCAGTACGATTTGCTGTTCGAGCGTTTCTTGAATCCGGACCGTATCTCTTTGCCTGATATTGATGTGGACTTCGATGATGACGGACGTGGTCGCGTGCTGAACTGGGTAACGGAGAAGTATGGACAGGAAAAGGTGGCGCACATCATTACGTATGGTACGATGGCTACTAAGTTGGCTATCAAGGATGTGGCCCGTGTGCAGAAACTCCCGTTGTCGGAGTCAGACCGTCTGTGTAAGTTGATTCCGGATAAACTGCCCGATAAGAAACTGAATCTACCGAATGCCATTGCTTACGTGCCGGAACTGCAGGAAGCGGAAGTGTCTCCGAATCCGGTGTTGCGTGATACCATCAAATATGCCAAGATGCTGGAAGGTAACGTGCGAAACACAGGTGTACATGCCTGCGGTACGATTATCTGTCGTGATGATATTACCGACTGGGTGCCTGTCAGCACTGCCGATGATAAGGAGACAGGTGAAAAAATGCTTGTCACCCAATATGAAGGCTCGGTGATTGAAGATACCGGATTAATCAAAATGGACTTCCTCGGACTGAAAACCTTGTCCATCATTAAGGAAGCCGTTGCCAATGTACGTCTGCACCGCGGCTTGGAACTCGACATCGACAAGATATCCATTTCCGACCCTGCTACCTATAAACTCTATTGCGACGGCCGCACCATCGGTACGTTCCAGTTTGAATCGGCCGGTATGCAGAAATATCTGCGTGAGTTGCAACCGAGCACTTTCGAGGACTTGATTGCCATGAACGCCCTCTACCGTCCGGGACCTATGGATTATATCCCCGACTTCATCGACCGTAAGTGGGGACGCAAGCCCATCGAGTATGACATCCCCATCATGGAGAAGTATCTGAAGGATACCTACGGCATTACGGTCTACCAGGAGCAGGTCATGTTGCTGTCGCAGAAGCTCGCCGGGTTCACGGGCGGCGAGGCCGATACGCTGCGTAAGGCCATGGGTAAGAAGAAGCGCGACGTGCTGGACAAGATGAAGCCCAAGTTCATCAACGGCTGTAAGGAGCGCGGGCACGACGAGAAGATCTGCGACAAGATATGGGGCGACTGGGAGGCGTTCGCATCCTATGCCTTCAACAAGTCGCACTCGACCTGCTATGCCTACGTGGCCTACCAGACCGGTTACCTGAAGGCGCACTACCCTTCGGAGTTCATGGCGGCGCTGCTGAGCCGAAACCTGGCGGACATCAAGCAGCTGACGCTCTACATGAACGAGTGCAAGCGCATGGGTATCCGGGTGCTGGGGCCCGACATCAACGAGTCGATGCGCACCTTCTCGTCTAACAAGTCCGGCGACGTGCGTTTCGGGCTGGGGGCCGTGAAGGGTGTCGGCGAAGCCGCCGTGGAGAGCATCATCGCCGAACGCAACGCCAACGGCCGCTTCAAGGACATATACGACCTGATGGAGCGCGTGAACTTCACGGCCGTGAACCGCAAATGCTTCGAGAACCTGGCCTATGCCGGCGGGGTCGATTCGATATCGGGCTTCCACCGGGGCAAGTTCTTCGGGGCGGATGCACGCGACAATACGGGCATCACCTTCATCGAACAGCTGATGCGTTACGGACAGCGTTTCCAGGCCGAGAAGAACAACGCCCAGCAAAGCCTGTTCGGAGGCGGCGGGCAGGTGGACATCCAGCGCCCCGTGCTGCCGGCGTGCAAAGACTGGACGCAGCTGGAGACCCTGGCCAAGGAGCGCGAGATGATCGGCCTTTACCTGTCGGCACACCCGCTGGACGACTATAAGGTCATCATCAACCACATGTGCAAGACCCAGCTCACGGAGCTGGAGAACCTCGATCCCTTCAAGGGGCAGGAGATCGCCGTGGCGGGCATGGTCGTGAGCGTGCAGAACCTGATGACCAAAACCGGCAAGCCGTGGGGCAAGTTCGTGCTGGAGGATTACAATGGCACGCACGAATTCGCGCTGTTCGGCAAGGACTACGAGAATTTCCGCAAATACCTCTTTGCGGATTATTTCCTCTTTATCCGCGGCCGCGTGCAGCCCAAGCCCTATAACGACAAGGAGCTGGAATTCAAGATCATCTCGATGGTGCAGCTCTCGGAGATGCGCGACACGATGATCAAGGAGATGCATGTGCAGCTGCCCGTGCAGGAAGTGACGCAGGAGCTGATCCGCGACCTGTCGGAACGTGTCCGCGAAGCTCGGGGCGAAACCCTGTTCCGGGTCAATGTCTACGACCGCGACGCGCATGTCTCGCTGAGCCTTTTCTCGAAAAGCTATAAGGTGAGCCTCACGCAGTCGCTGGTAGGCTATTTGGAGGACAACGACATAAAGTATTCGATCGCATAAACTATACAAACAATTAAAAACCTTGTAATTATGGCTTTAGCAATCACAAAGGAGAATTTTCAGGAAGTACTTTCGTCAGAGCTGCCCGTCGTCATCGACTTCTGGGCCGAATGGTGCGGTCCCTGCCGCATGGTAGCCCCCATCGTGGACGAGCTCGCCACCGAGTATGAGGGCCGCGTTCTGATCGCCAAGTGCGACGTGGAGGAGAACGATGAGATCACGGCGAAATACGGCGTGCGCAATATCCCCACCATTATCTTCCTCAAGGGCGGGGAACTGGTGGACAAGCAGGTCGGCGCCGCATCGAAGGATGCGCTGGTCGCCAAGATCGAAAAGCTGCTCTAAGATGCTGCGCAGCATAGCGTGGCATGGAATGCGGGCCGTGGAGTTTTCGAAAGGGGACTACGCGGCCCTGCTGGTTCCGGACATGGGCGCCAACCTCGTGCGGCTGGCCGACACGCGGCGCGGCATCGAAATCCTGCGTGCACCCGCCGGGGATGAGGTCGAAGAGTTCCGGCGGCGCCCGCATGTGTTCGGACTGCCGATCCTCTTCCCGCCCAACCGCATTGCAGACGGGCAATACACGTTCGACGGGCGCACCTACCGCTTCCCGATCACCGACGCGAAAGGAGGCCACTATCACCACGGTATTCTCAAGAGCCAGCCTTTCGCCGTGTCGAAGGCGTGGGAAACCGCGGACGAGGTGCTGGCGCCGTAGCCCACGAGCAGGATATTCACCGGTTCGACATGCTCCGGCAGGTTGAATTCCGCGCGTACGGCTTCGGGTTTGAACATGCAGATCCACAGCGTGTCGAGCCCCAGCGACGTGGCGCAAAGCATCATGTGGTCGGTGACGATCGAAGCGTCGATGTCGCCGATCACCTTGCCGTCGTATTTCCGCTCCCAGGCCTGGCCGGTATCGGCGCATACGATGATGGCGCAGGGCGCCCCGAAATCGCGCGTGCAGCGTGCCAGGCGTGCCATGCCTTCTTCGGAACGCACGACGATGAGCCGCTGGGGCTGGCGGTTGGCGCCCGTGGGGGCCACGCGGCCGGCTTCGAGGATCGTGTCGAGTTTTGCCTGTTCGACCTTTTGGGCCGTATATTTACGGCAGGCATACCGTTTCTTGGCTAACGAGAGGAAATCCATAGTTGGTCGTGTGTTTGAATTCGCCATACAAATATAAGGCAAAACTCTCGCTGCGGCAACTTTTTTTCGGCATATGCTGTCATGCGCAACTGACAGTTTGGCAGGAATCGGGGGCTGGCACACGGTTTGTTGAAACAAGACAGAGACGAATCGAATCAAAATACAACGATAAAACTATGAAAAACGGAAAAATCGGAGTAACGACGGAGAATATATTCCCCGTAATCAAAAAATTCCTTTATTCGGATCATGAGATTTTCCTGCGCGAGCTGATCTCCAATGCAGTCGACGCAACCCAAAAACTGAAGACCCTCTCGTCGATCGGCGAAATGAAGGGCGACCTGGGCGACCTGACGATCCGCGTTTCGGCGGACAAGGATGCCAAAACGCTGACCGTAACCGACCGCGGCATCGGCATGACGGCCGAAGAGGTCGACAAATACATCAACCAGATCGCTTTCTCGGGAGCCGAGGAGTTCATGGAGAAGTACAAGAACCAGGCGATCATCGGGCATTTCGGACTGGGTTTCTACTCGTCGTTCATGGTGGCCGACAAGGTGGAGATCATTACGAAATCCTGGAAGGAGGGTGCCAAGACCGTGCGCTGGAGCTGCACCGGGACGCCCGAATTCGAAATGGAGGAGACCGACGAGGCGCATGACCGCGGTACGACCATCGTCCTGCACCTGTCGGAGGATGCGCTCGAATATGCCGAGGATTCGAAAGTCGAGGGGCTGCTGCGCAAGTACTGCCGTTTCCTGCCGATCCCGATTGCCTTCGGCAAGGTCAAGGAGTGGAAGGACGGCAAGTACGTCGACACGGACAAGGACAACGTCATCAACAACGTCGACCCGCTGTGGACGCGCAAGCCGGCCGACATTACCGAGGAGCAATACAAGGAGTTTTACCACGAGCTCTACCCCATGAGCGACGAGCCGCTGTTCTCGATCCACCTGAACATTGACTACCCGTTCCACCTGACGGGCATCCTCTATTTCCCGAAGATACACAACAACTTCGAGATCCAGAAGAACAAGATACAGCTCTACTCGAACCAGGTCTACGTCACCGACCAGGTCGAAGGCATCGTGCCCGAATACCTGACGCTGCTGCACGGCGTGATCGACTCGCCGGACATTCCGCTGAACGTGTCGCGGAGCTACCTGCAGAGCGATGCCAACGTGAAGAAGATCTCGAATTACATCACCCGTAAGGTCGCAGACCGGCTGCAGGAGTTGTTCAACACGATGCGCCCGGATTACGAGTCGAAATGGGACGACCTGAAGATCTTTATCCAGTACGGCATCCTCACCGACGAGAAATTCGCCGAGAAGGCGCAGGATTTCATGCTCTGGAAGAACGTCGAGGGCAAGTATTTCACGCCCAAGGAGTACCTCGAAAAGGTAAAGGAGAACCAGACCGACAAGAACAAGACCGTCGTGCTGCTCTATGTGGACGACCCCGTGGAAAAACACACGTTCCTCGAAGCCGCCAGGGGCAAGGGCTACGACGTGCTGCTGATGGACGGCCAGCTGGACAACCACTACGTCAACTGGTACGAGTCGAAAAACAAAGAGACACGTTTCGTGCGTGTGGACAGCGACGTGATCGACAAGCTCATCCAGAAGGAGGACAACATCAGGATGTCGCTCACCGAAGCGCAGCAGGAGCTGTTGCGCCCGGTATTCGAGAGCCAGATGCCCAAGGACGACAAGATACACTACAACATTTCGTTCGAGGCCATGTCGCCCGACGAGGCGCCCGTGGTGATTACGCAGAACGAATTCATGCGCCGCATGAAGGAGATGGCCCAGACGGGCGGCGGAGGCATGAGCCAGTTCTACGGGCAGATGCCCGACAACTTCACCATCGCGGTGAACGGCAACCACCCCATCGTCGCGGACATCCTCTCCGATGCCGAGAAGGCTTACGGCGACAAGCTGAAGTCCATCACCAAGAAGATCGACGCGGCCGTGGCCGAGGAAAACCGCTTCGAGGAGGTTACCAAGGGCAAGAAAGAGGAGGAGCTTACCCCCGAAGAGAAATCCATGCGCGAGGAGTTGTCGAAGAAGGTCGTCACGCTGCGCGATGAGCGCAACGAGCGGCTGCGCGAGATCGGCGGCGAAAACAGGCTCGTGAAACAGATCATCGACCTGGCGTTGCTCACGAACGGCATGCTCAAGGGCAAGAGCCTGACGGATTTCATCCAGCGCTCGATTTCGCTGATCGAAAAGTAACGGGCAGGGGTTAATGAGGAGGGGGCTGCGCCGCAGGGTGCAGCCCCCTTTTATTTGCCGGCGGGCCGTAAAATACTTGTGCGGAAATAGTTGCGCAAAGGAATAAAAGGTTATATTTGTCATAACCTAAAACCCCGAATTATGAGAAAACTGCTAACCTCCGGTGCGGTGGCGGTCGGGATGCTCCTTGCGTCATGCACCCCGGCAAACCGTGTCGTCGAGAACCCCCTGATCGGGGCTGCCAACACCATGACGCTCGACTTTCCGAAAATAGAACTGAGCGACACGGCGACCGTGCTGCATGTCGATGCCTATTTCCGGCCGCACAACTGTATCCGCATCGACGCGGGCACCTACCTGCTGGCCGACGGGCAGAAATACATGTTGCAGGGCAGCGAAGGTATCCTCCCCGATTCGCTCTTCTGGATGCCCGACTCGGGCGAAGCGTCGTTCGTGCTGAAATTCGGGCCGCTGCCGCGGGGAACCAAATCGTTCGATTTCATCGAATCGGACTGCGACGACTGCTTCAAACTCTACGGGGTCGACCTGACGGGTAAAAAGGAGTATCCGCGTTATCCCGAGGGATTACCCCGCGCACTGCGGAAGGCCCCCGAAGACGGCCCCGTTCCCGAACCGATTCTCGCTGTGGGGACGACCACCGTGAACGTCCGCCTGCTGGGGTACCGCAGGGGAATGGTGAAGGAGGTCGCCATGTATGTCAATTCGCTGCTGAACGGTCAGGAAGAGCATACGGCGGCCATCGACCCCGAAAGCGGCACGGCAACCCTGCGATTCGAACAGTACGGTACGGCCATGGCCTATGTTTCGTGCGGCCCGGTATTCGGGATGTGCTGGATTGCCCCCGGTGAAACGCTGGACATGTATATCGCTATGGAGGCAGGCGGCCGGGCCATCGTGCAGCGCCGCGACAAGGAATGCGAGCCTGCGCCCGGGCGCAGGCTCTATACGACCGGGGCGTATGCGGATCTCAATGCGCTGGTGGATGCGAGCGGCGGCAGCAGTATCCGCATGAACCTCTATTCGGGCGATTTCGCGGATTACCGCATGAGTGCCGACGAGTATACGCAGATGGTCGTGTCGAAATACGAAATCCTGGCGGACAGCATCGCGCGCAGCCCGGTGTCCGGGATGATGAAGGAATTGTCCCTGCTCACGTTGCAGCAGGAGGCGCTCGGGGCCATGTCCAACGGGCCCGGACTGTTGGAACACAATTACCGGAGCCGGCACGAGGATTGGGATTACGGCAAGAAGGTTGACTACGAATTCGCCGTTTTCGCACCGGAGCATTATACGGTGCTGGCCGGGCTTTTCGACCTGAATAACCCGAAACTGCTGATGGGCATGTCCTCCTCGGACTATTGCTACTCCATCATCGCCCCGCATATCGGCTGGGCGAATATCGCGCACGCTACCGAGGGCATCCTGGCCGACCTTCCCAAGGTATATCAGCTTCCGTCCAAGGCCGAGAACAACGCCCTTACGCAGGAAGACCTCGACCTGTTGCATTCGCTCAAGGAGCCGTTCTACGCCGAGGCCTGCGAGGCGATGCAGGCGCGTGTACGCAAGGAGCTGGAGTCGGTGAAGGATGTTCGTATCGAAACGACGCCCGAGGTTGCCGTCGACAAGCTGTTCGATGCGATTGTAGCGCCCTACAAGGGCAAGGTGGTGTTCGTCGATTTCTGGAACACGTGGTGCGGCCCCTGCCGGGCTTCGATCAAAGCGAACGAGCCGCTCAAGAGCGGGGAACTGAAGAGCGACGACCTGGTGTGGATATACATCGCCAACGAGACCTCGCCGCTGGTCGCCTACAAGACCAGCATCGCCAAAATCGCGGGCAAGCATTACCGGCTCGACGACGCACAGTGGAAATACCTTTGCGAGAAATTCCAGATCGACGGCATTCCGTCCTACGTGCTGGTCGACCGCGACGGCAGCTATGAGCTGCGTAACGACTTCCGCGACCACGACCTGATGAAAAAGACGCTCAAGGGGATGCTCGAATGACTTTGCGGGAGCCTGCCGGTCGTCGGGAACAGTTTTTCCCGCCACGAGTCGGCCCCGCTCCCCGGAAAGCCGGAATTCCGGATCGACGCTTCCGGATCGACGAAAATGCAGAAGGCCGTTCGCAGGAACGGCCTTCTGTATTTTCCGGGTGGCAGCCTGGTTTCACAGGCTCCGCCATCGAGCTGCGTCCGCTTCGGCGGGATGGAACCCGGCCCTTTGCAGGACGCGATGCGAGGCGCGGTATCCGGTTCGGTCTCGGCAGTGATGTGCCGGACACCGGGCTGTTGCTTCGCCCAGGCGCACAATGCCCGGACGGTTTCGGTCATGTAACCCTGTTTTTCAAAGGCTTTTCCAGTCCGTAGCCGATCTCTACCCTTCCGTCGGCATCCGCCGCCCCTTTGAAGCAGGCCGATCCGGCAACGGCACCGCCATCCCGTAAGATCAGGAACCAGAAGGTGTGGAAGAGGTGATTGCCGGGGTCGGCGGCGGCAAGTGCGTGCTGCCCCTCGACGATCCGGCGGAAGTCGCCGTGCGGGCTTCCGGCTGTGTAGCGGCAATCCAGTTCCTTTCCCAGTGCCGGAATGTCATACAGCCAGAGCCCCAGCTGCCGGGGTGTCAGCGGAACGATCCGGAGCCTTTCGGTCGTGAGAAGCATCGAAGTGCCGCGGCGGCCTCTACTCTTCCGTCCATTTGTCGGCGACCAGTTTCAGGAACCAGTCGGGG
>OGJV01000594.1_pt1 | contig 20395 bp, 16 predicted proteins | sample 1572271 | NCBI WGS metagenome assembly OGJV01 (sample SAMEA2582107, study PRJEB24529) | metagenome | biome: Human gut stool | place: China | collected 2011
GTGATACAATAGAGCCATACCTGATCGGCGGCGCTTACAAGGGCGGCGGCAGCGCTTATGGTGGAAAGTGGAAGCCCTCTAAGCCGGATGATGAACGTTTTTTAGGTGAACCCGGCAGCATCAACCGCACAGCTGATCGTAACGGGGATTTAAGAGAAACTAAGATTGGCGCAGACGGTAGGGCAGTCAAGGAACGGCATTACTCAAATCACGGCAATCCCAAACAGCACTCTATTCCTCACGATCATAACATTGTATGGGAAGGTAACCGACCAAACTGGGGCAAAGCAGAAAACTATTGGGGCGGAGATATTCCTGATTTCAAGTCATATTGGAGGTGTGGCATGCCCTATCGCATTTTAAAATCCAAAAACTCATTGGAAGATAACCGTTTTAAATCGATCAGCGATTTTAAGTGGTGTATGAAATGTGGCGGAGAAGTAGAAATTGAATGGAACGGCATTCATTATGGCATTATTCGATATGGAACAGATGACAAAATCACAATTTATGTTTGGAATTGTCCCGAGACGGAATGCTGCTTTAACACCGCTGATGATGCACTTGAGTACATGGTCGGTTCCGATCGTCTGCGTGATGTGATTACGCAGGTCACTGTGCTTGACCGTTCAATTTAGGATGAATACCTCTTGCTGACTGCCAGCAAACCATTGATATATCTGTATTTTCTGAGATCCTATAATTACACCCCGACCATGCAGAGTGTCCTTATAGGATCTGAGTATCCTGTAATGGACACTCTGCTTTTTTATTTCCCACAAAATTCATACCGCAACCTGTTCCGGGGCGTAGCTGAGTGCTACGCCTTTTCTTGTTTCCATGATAATGTCGGCCTCCGGGATCTTCCGGCGATCCGGCACATCGAAAGCGCCGATGCAGTTGTAGTAGATCACAACGCGCTGGTTGGTAACGCCGTTCTGCTTTTCAGCGTGGTACACCTCAATAGCGCAGGACGACGAAGATCACGTCGTACTTGTCCTCCGCTTTCAGCTCCGCCGTGACCGGAATGCGGCTGACCGACATGCGGGGCGAAAACTTATCCTTGATCCGAAGACCGTTTTTTTTGGATGCTCTCGCCCCATGCTCCCCGCGCCAGCAGCGTGACGTCCTTTCCCGCGCGGAAGAAATTCCGCGCCAGATTGCAGCCGAGCACGCCCACGCCGAATACTAAAATTTTCATAGCCAAGTCTCCTGTTATCCTAAAAATACCTGTTTCCTTCGTTCTGCCCCGTCTCGCTATGCTCTCGTTCCGATTTTCTTTCGTTTTGCGTCAGTTAGTCATCTCTAACTAAAACATAGTAACTGACAGTGCAAAAGTCAAGATGTCTTTTTACCGCTCTCCGGTGCTTCCTTGCCCTTTTTCATCTTCTCCTTCACTCGATCAACAAATCCCCGCTTCAAAAGGGGCTGCGCATTGTTCATCTGTACTGGCCTGTTTTTGTCACTTCGCCAGATTTGTTCAAAAAATATCTGCTTTTGCAAATTTAATCTTGCTTCTTCCGGATTTTTCATATAATGTTGACGACTGAACAGGAGGTACCACCATGTATGTTACCTACAACAACCTTTTTAAGCTCCTCATCGACAAGGGACTCAATAAAACAGAGTTTGCGCGTGAAGTCGGCATCAGCTCCAACACGCTCGCCAAGCTCTCGAAAAATGAGCTCGTCTCGCTCGAGGTGCTTGTGCGCATCTGCCGCCAGCTCGACTGTTCGCTCGGCGACGTGGTGCAGCTCGCCCCGCCCGAGCCGCCGATCAAAAGCGGCCTTGAGCGCATGAAGAAGCGAAAACCCACCCACGAGAAAGGAGGCAATGCGTACCGCCATGAGTAACGAAACCAAGGAGACCGGCTCCAGCTTTATGGAAAAGCTGTCGACGGTCATTGTCGACAAGCGAAATCTCATCTTTCTGCTCACGATCATTCTGCTCGTATTCTCCGCCTTTTCCCGCAACTGGGTCGAGGTCGAGAGCGACCTGACGTACTACCTGCCGTCTGATTCCGAGACGAAGCAGGCGCTCGACATCATGGACGAGCAGTTCACGACCTATGGCACGGCCGAGGTCATGGTGGCCAACATCACACCAGAGCAGGCCGCCGCGCTCGAGCCCAAGATCAAGGAGATCAAGGGCGTGCAGAGCGTGGACTACGACGAGACCACCGCACATTATAATAACCTCTCCGCCCTCTATTCCATCACCTTTGCCTACAGTGAGGATGACGAGGCCTGTCTCGACTCGCTCGAAGCCGTGAAGGAATACCTGTCCGACTACGATCTGTATGTCGACACGGACCTTGGCAACACGCAGCAGGAGACCATCGACCACGAGATCAGCGTCATCATGGTGTATGTCGCCATCGTCATTGTCATCGTGCTGCTCTTCACGTCCGAGACCTACGGCGAGGTGCCGGTGCTCATTCTGACGTTCGTGGTCGCGCTCGTACTGAATCAGGGCACAAACTTCCTGATGGGCAAAATCTCGTTCATTTCAAACTCGGTCACAAGCATCTTGCAGTTGGCGCTGTCCATCGACTACGCCATCATCTTCTGCAACCGATTTAAAGAGGAACACCGGCTGCTGCCGCTGCGTGAGGCCGTCATCGTCTCGCTGAGCAAGTCGATCCCCGAGATCGGTGCGAGCAGCCTCACGACCATCGGCGGCCTTGTTGCGATGCTCTTCATGCGGTTCAAGCTCGGTCCCGATATGGCGCTTTGCCTCATCAAGTCGATTTTGTTCGCGCTGCTCGCGGCGTTCATCGTGATGCCCGGCCTTCTGATGCTTTTCGGCCCGCTGATCGACCGCACGCAGCACCGCAGCTTCGTGCCGAAGATCCCGTTCGTCGGCAAGCTCGACTATGCCACGCGCTACATCATCCCCATCGTCTTCGTGGTGCTGGCCGTCATCGGCTACCGCCTGTCGTCCGACTGCCCCTACGCCTACGGCTATGGCCTCATCTCCGCCCCCAAGCAGAATGAGACGCAGTTTGCCCAGCAGATGATCGAGGATAACTTCACCTCGAAGAACATGCTGGCGCTCATCGTCCCCACGGGCGACTACGACAAGGAGTCCGCCATTTTGGACGAGCTCGGCCAGTACGGCGAGGTCGACTCCACGATGGGTCTTACCAACATTGAGGCGCTCGACGGCTACATGCTGGCCGACAAGCTGACGCCGCGCCAGTTCGCCGAGCTCGCGGGCCTTGACTACGAGGCCGCGCAGGTCGTCTACGCCGCCTACGCCGCGCAGCATTCAGAATATGGCAAGCTTGCGGGCAATCTCGCCACCTACAAAGTCCCGCTCATCGACATGTTTCTCTTTGTCTGCGATCAGGTGGACGCCGGCATCGTCACGCTCAGCGACGACCAGACGCAGATGCTTCAGGATGCCGAGGTCCAGATGAACAGCGCCAAGGCCCAGCTTCAAGGTATGGATTACGACCGCATGCTCATCTACCTCACGCTGCCCGAAAGCAGCGACGAGACCTACGCCTTCACCGACAAAATTCTCGAAATTGCCGAAAAGTATTACCCCGATGAAAACGTCTACCTCGCGGGCGAATCGACGAACGAATACGAATTCGAAAAATCCTTCGCCGTGGATAACAGGGTCGTCAGCATCGTGTCGGTGCTCGTGGTTATGCTGGTGCTGCTCTTCACGTTCAACTCCGCCGGTATGCCGGTGCTGCTGATCCTCGTGATTCAGGGCTGCATCTGGCTCAACTTCTCGTTCCCGACCATCACGGGCAAGTACATCTTCTTCTTAGGATATCTAATTGTTTCTTCCATCCAGATGGGCGCGAATATCGACTACGCCATCGTCATCGCCAGCCGCTATCAGGAGCTCAAATCCAAAATGCACCACCGCGACGCCATCGTCGAGACGCTGAACTTCGCCTTCCCGACGATCATCACCTCCGGCTCGATCCTCTCGATCTGCGGCTTTTTGATCGGCAGCATGACATCTGAACCCGTCATCGCGGGCATCGGCGAGAGCCTTGGCCGCGGCACGGTCATCTCCATCATCATGGTCATGTTCGCCCTGCCGCAGATCTTGCTCATCGGCAGCGGCATCGTCGACAAGACCTCGTTCTCCGTCCCGTCCATCACGGAAAAGAAATCGGGTCACGGTAAGGTCTCCGTCAACGGCATGGTGCGCGGCAGCATCAATGGTACGGTGCATGGCATCATGCACGCCACGGTCGAGGGCGACATCGACCTGAATCTGATCTCCGGATCTGCAAATGAGGAGCAAGACGATGAAGAAGACTAATCATTTCTATCGCTTCTGCGCGCTTGCACTCTCGTGCCTGCTGCTCATCTCGCTTCTCCCTGTCACGCAGGTCTTGGCAGAGGGGGACGGCGCCATCCATATCAAGAGCGCAGAAGACTTACGATCCCTCGCGCATTCCTGCACGCTCGACTCCTGGTCGCGCGGTAAAACCGTTGTGCTTGACAACGATATCGAGCTGACCGACAATGACGAGCTCCCCATCCCGACGTTCGGCGGCACGTTCAACGGCAACGGCCACACCATCAGCGGCCTTTCCATCACGCAGAGCGTCTCCCCCGCCGGTCTTTTCGGCGTGCTGCAAAAGGACGCCGTCATCAAAAACCTGAATGTTGAGGGCACGGTCACCCCGTCCGGCGACAGCGAAAATATCGGCGGCATCGTGGGTGAAAACCACGGCACGATCGAAAGCTGCACATTCAACGGAAGTGTTTCCGGCAAACGCAGCGTCGGCGGCATCGCGGGCCGCAACCTCGCCACGGGCATCGTGCGCGCGTGCGACGCCTCGGGCGCGATCTTCGGCCAGAGCATGACCGGCGGCATCGTGGGCGAGAACCTCGGTTCCATCGTCTCCTGCCGCGGCCGCGCCTATGTAAACATCGAGAGCACCGACCCCTCCATCGACCTGAGCAATTTGAACCTCGAATTCTCGCTCGACCTCGCCAAGCTCTCCCGCGCCGACACGCTCAACACCGCCACCGACACCGGCGGTATTGCAGGCTATTCCTCCGGCGCGATCGCGTCGAGCACAAACTACGCCGCCGTCGGTTATCAGCACATCGGCTACAATATTGGCGGCGTGGTCGGCCGCAGCAGCGGACAAGTGCTCGCGTGCAGCAATGAAGGCGCGATCTGCGGGCGAAAGGACGTCGGCGGCATCGCCGGCCAAATGGAGCCCTATATCCGCATGGAGATCTCCGACGGTCTGCTGCAGCAGCTCAAAACACAGCTCAACGAGCTCAGCGGTCTTGTCAACACAGCAACCAACCATGCCGAAGGCGGCTCGAATGAGATTGCCTCGCGCCTGAACAGCATGTCCGGCTATGTGGATAACGCCGCCAACGAGCTGAACAACGTCCGGCTGAACGCCAGTATTGACAGCGTCATCACCGGCGACGGCTCCCATTCCTCCGACACTCTGATCGGCGGCGGCAAGGGCGCAGCCGGCGGCATCGACCACGAGCATTCCGACAGCGGTCACAGCACCACCATCTGGGGCGGCAGTGCCGCAGGCGCGGGCGCGAGCCACGAGGGCAATGCCTCGGGCACCGTCACCGGCTCGACTCAGATTGTCGCTGCACCGGATCTTGGCGGGCTGACCTCGTCGATCAACGGCCTGAGCAGTCAGGTCACGATGCTCAACAACGCCGCCAGCGGCACGGTCGGCACATTGGCAAATGATATTCGTTCGATCAACAACAAGTTCAACGAGCTGACAGGAACGCTGTTTTCCGCCATTTCCTCGCTCAGCGGCGGCACGGGCGACATCATTGTCGACACCTCCGATGTCGACATCGATTCCGTCACGTTCGGTAAAGTCTCTTCCTGCCGCAACAGCGGCGCGGTGTACGGCGATGTGAATACCGGCGGCATCACAGGCTCCATGACCATTGAATACACGCTTGACCCCGAGGACGATGTCACGGGCCATCTTTCGAACATCTACCGCAAGCAGTATGAGTACCGCTCCATCATCCAGAAGTGCGTCAACACCGGCGATGTGGCCGGTAAGCGCAGCTATGTCGGCGGCATCGTCGGCCGCATGGACCTCGGCTATCTGACCGCATGCGAAACGTTCTCCTGCTCTATCACGAACGAAAACGGCAGCTACACCGGCGGCATCGCCGGTCTCACCGGCGCAACGGTGCACGGCAGCTTTTCCAAGTGCACGCTCAGCGGCAAGAAGTATGTCGGCGGCATCGTCGGCTCCGGCGTACAGGAAAATGTCGACGGCAGCGGCAGTACCGTGAGCTGGAACTACTCGCTCGTCGACATCACCGACTGCCAGCAGTACCAGGGTGCGATCTCCGGCAGCGACACGGGCACATTTGAGCATAACTACTATGTCTCCGACGATCTCCCCGGCATCAACCGTCAGGGCTACGCCGGACGGGCCGAGCCCATCAGCTATGCAGAGCTTCTCACGCTGCCCGATCTCCCCGAGAGCATGAAGTCCTTCACGCTCTCCTTCGTTGCTGACGATAAAACTGTGCTCAGCCGCACTTTCAACTACGGCGACTCCATCGACGAAAGCGACATCCCCGAGCCGCCCGCCAAGAGCGGCTGTCACGTCCACTGGGACCGCACCGACCTCACGAATCTGCACTTTGACACCGTCGTCACCGCTGTTTACGAGGCCTACACCCCCGGCCTTGCCTCTGAACAGACGCGAGAGAGCGGACAGGCTGTCATCTTGGTCGAGGGCAACTACAACGACGGCGACGCCATCACCGTGACCGCCCAGCCGCTCACGCCCGCGGCGTTCGACGTGCAGTCCGGCACTGTGCTCGACCGCGTGAAGGGCTACTTCTCCTGCCTCAGCCGCGGTGAAATGCCTTCGATGCTTGCCAACGCCGAAGTGCTCGAGCAGTGGCGCATCGAGCTTGCCGACGACGGGCAGGACACGCACACCGTGCGCTATCTCCCGCCCAACGGGCAGAAGGAGCTGCGCATTTACACCCGTGAAAACGGCGGCAGCTGGCAGGAGGCCGACTGCGGCACGATGGGCAGCTACCTCACCTTCTCCACGAGCGGCGACAGCGTTGAGTTTGCCGCCGTGCGGACGCTCGACGTCTGGGGCATCTGGCTCGGCGTGCTCGCCGTGCTGGCTGTTCTGATCCTTATCATGGTTCTGCTCGTCCACCGCCACAAGCGCAAAGCGCGCAGACGCGCCGAAGCGCTGGCGCGCAGCGCGAGCGCCGTCTCGCAGGCCGAGCAGATCGTCCGCGGCGAGGACGCCAATGCGTCCACAGCAGACGAAGCCCCTGCCAAGACGGGTGCCCCCGCGTCTACAGCGGTCGAAGATGCCACTCAGGCGGATGCGCCTGTGTCCGCTGAATCTACGGCAGTCCCCGCCGCCGCGGCAGTAGCAGCGACCGCTGCGCCGGTCGTCACCGCCGCGGTCGAGGGCGCAGAAAGCGTTCCCACTTCCGAACCCGCTCCCGCAGCCGATCCCGACTCCATCGAGGCGCGCCTTGCGCGCGCGGAAGAGGAACTTCGGCTTCTTCGCGAGGAGCGCGAGGCACGCGAAAACGTGCTCACGCAGCCCGCAGTACCGCCCGCGCCGAAAAAGCGCAGGCACCGCCGCTTCCTCCCTATTCTCATCACGATTTTAGTCTTGCTCGGCGCGGCTGCGACGTTCTTCCTCCACTCCGACTTTAAAAAGGACCTCGAAGCCTACCGCCTTGTCGAGGCGCGTGTCAAAGAGGACCCGATGACCATGGACGTCACGGTCGACGCCTCCTATGGCAAAATCAGCCTGAGCGCGGATGCCTCCGTCGCCCGCACGAAGAAGGACGGCGCTCCCATCACCTGCATCGACCGCGACGGCGCGGCGCTCTACTACGCAGACGGCGCGATCTACCTTGAAAACGGCAAGTCCTACGCTGTCGGCGGCGCATTCCCAAATTACGCCGAGCTCATGGATGAGACCGCCGAGCTCTGCCGCACGCTCACGGTGACGAAATCCGTTGACGGGCAGGAAAAGCGCTACACCCTCACCGCCGAGGGCGACGACGCGAGCACACTGCTGCGTCTTCTCACCTCGGACGAGATCGCGAACGCCGCATCGCTTTCCGCGATCCGCGTGGATCTCACCGCCGAGAGCGGTGAGCTGATGGACGTAAGCTTCACGGCGGAAAACTCCGGAGATCTTCGCGTGGAGGCCGCCGCGCACTTCACCGACGCGCTCGCGCCGGTGATCCCCGACGATGTGCTCACCGCCATCCATTCGGGCAGCAATGACGACGCTTCCACGCTGACGGACAACGCGCTCCGTCTGCTGGGTGCCTGGGGCGAGCTGACCGCGGACGATCTGTCCGCCGACATTGCTCTTTCCGCCGACTGCGGCCCGATCGTGCTGAACAGCACGCTCCAGTACGACCGCAGCAGCATCGACGGCCAGAGCTACGGCAGCATCCAAAAAAACACCCTCGCCGTCTACTTCTCCGGCAGCAAGATCTGCGACGCGGACGGCAACAGTGTCGACACCGCGAGCCAGCAGCTCGTCGATGCCACGTCGCTCATTGACCTCTGCTACCAGTCCATTCTGAACGGCAGCGCGGGCTGCGATAAGGCGAGCGACGGCTATCTCTACGGTCTTTCGCTCGACTCCAACGCGATGAGCGAGCTCGCCGCCGCCATCGCGCCGGATATCAAGGCACAGGATGTGACTTTCTCCTCCGGACGCATTTCCGTCCGCGTGAGCGAGCAGGGCGAGCTCCAGTCCGTCAACATCTCGTGCAGCGGCGCGCTGCACCTCATCCTCTCCGACGCTCCGGTGTCGCTCTCCGCCGTCATCACGCCGGCGGATCGTGCATTCTCGATTCCCCAGCCGGCGCTCAACGCGCTGAAACAATAGAAAAGCAGAGGGAGATTCATACTATGGGAAATCGCATCATCAGCATCAGCCGCCAGTTCGGCAGCGGCGGCCACGAAGTGGCCGTGAAAACAGCGGATCTCCTCGGCATCCGCGTCTATGAGCGCGAGCTGATCCGCCTCGCGTGCGAGTACGGCGAGCTTTCGGAAAAAACGCTCTCCCCCTCGGACGAAAAGGCGACCAACCCCTACCTCTTCCAGACCGTGCACGAGGGCAACCACCATGTGCTGCGCGGCAAACCGACGAGCGAAGTGCTCTTCGCCCTGCAAAGCCACGAGATCCGCCGCATCGCCCGCCACGAGGAGTGTGTGTTCGTGGGGCGCTGCGCAGACTATGTGCTGCGCGGCGAAGACGTGAGGCTTCTCACCGTGTTCGTCGCCGCGCCGGACGAGCACCGCATCCAGCGCAAAATGGCGCAGGAAAAGCTCACGCGCGACCAAGCCATCCGCCTGATCCGCAAGATGGACAAGCAGCGCCGCAAGTATTATGAGAGCTACACCCACAAGGCCTGGGGCGCGCCGGAGGGGTATGATCTTTACCTTGACACCGGTGCGCTGTCGACCGCTGACGCGGCGGCGGTCATTGCGGAGCGCTTCCGCAAGCTGTAAAAAAGAAAAGAGCTGTCTCTCTCGAGAGATGGCTCTTCTTTTTCGCACAGGTGCGAAGTGCTCTGCGGCATACATGCCGCGTGATGCGACCCCCATTTTCTTTCCCGAGAAAGAAAACGGGCGTCGCCCGTCCAAAAGAAAGGCGTTCCCCATTGCAAGCGAGCAGCTCGAAGAGCTGCGTAGCCTGTGGAATCGACTGCCCGCCTTTTTTTGTATCTAAATGATTTGACTTTCTTCTATCTTCGCTGTCGCTCTGCCTGCGATTCGTTACACTTACGCAACTGCGTTCTACTTCAGGATTTTATCAATTTTGCTTTTGCATGCCGAGGCGGCATTGCTGGCGCTCGCCGCGATATGCGTACTATCGGTAGCAGGTGATTACACCGCACCGAAACAAGATTCGAGAGCGGCAGCGGATAATAGAAGTAGACCAAATCGTATAGCAGTTCTAATGCGGCTCCGCCGCGTGCAGGCATTCTCATTCCGGAGGTGCCAAGGTCATTCAAGCCCAAGACTGCCAATCTAAGCCTTTCTCTTGGGGTTCCAAAGGGGCCATTCTCTTTCGTGAAAGAGAATGGCCCCTTTGACTCGTGCAGCGCCTTCGGCGCTGCGATCCCCGCGGCACAAGTGCCGCAAAGTGCTTTGCATTTATGCAAAATAGATGGTAATAGGACAAATCTCCGCTTTTGTCCCCACGCGCATGTTGGGTCCGAACAGGCCGACGCCGGAGGTGACGATGTTGTGCATCTTTCCCTTTTGGAGATACCCGCAGGCATTTTCCCACATCAGCTTGATGGTGAGATTTCCCGGGAACATCTGTCCATCGTGCGTGTGGCCGCAGAGGTCTATGTCGACGCCCGCGTCCGCGAGCTCCTGTAGCTCCATGGGCTGGTGGTCGAGGACGATGATGGGCTTATCCTTGTCCAGACCTGCCGTGATCTCATCGGGCGTCTTGCGCGTCTCGATGCCGCGGCCCGGGCGGTGAGCGTCGGGGCGGCCATAAAGGTAGAACTTTCCGTCGATGAGCATGCCCTCGTCACGCAGGAGCGTGATGTTCGCGTCCTTCAAGAATTCGTCCATGCGCGGGTCGCTCTCCTTCTTCTCGCTCTGGCGGAAGGTGAAGCCTGCGAGCACCGGCTCTTCGATGTCGTGGTTGCCGTAGCAGGCGTAAACGCCGTATTTCGACCGGATGCTGCGCAGCGTGGCGGCGATGGTCTCAGGGGCTTCCACCGCCTCCCACTCGTTATCGAAGATGTCTCCCGCGATGACGACGAGGTCGGCGTCCTGTTCGTTGATCCTGTCTACCATCTGCTGCATCTGCTTTTCGCCGATGTTGTAGCCAAGGTGCAGGTCGGCCACGAGCACAACCTTCATCTCGTCCATGCCCTCAACAGTCTTATCGACCGTCACGTCATACGGCGTCACGTGGATGATGCGCGCGTTGACGACGCCCCAGATGGATGCGATCAAAATGACCAGCGCGCACACACAGCCCGCGATGCGGTGCATCTGTGTCGTGACGAAAATGTGCTTGAACGGCAGCACGTACCCCAGCAGCAGCCGCAGCAGGTCCGCCGCGATGACCGCGAGCAGCACATACAGCAGTACGCCGAGCCAGTAGTTGCCGATGAGCTTCATCACGCGCCGCGCCCGCCCCTCCGGCAGGAAAAACGCGATGACGATGGAGCAGGCCAGAAACGCCTGCACAGCCACGGGCAGCGCCCAGTGGCGCGCTGTGCGGAAAAACGGGAACCAGGCTTTCACCCAGCCCATCACGCGGCGCAGTAAATAGTAATTCGCCAGCAGGTACACCGGCGCAAGCAGAATCGCGATCATGTCAACGCGGGAGCATCGCTCCCCTCGCTTCCTTTCGAATCAAAAATCTTCGGTCATCATAGCACGTTTTTCTATCCATTGCAACGCATCCCCGCGGTTGACATTCCGCATGCGGCATGATACCTTTAGAGTCGAAAAATAACATGGATCAAGGAGGACGATCCGATGAAAATGCTCGAAACCATCCACATTCTCCCCGTGCGCGCGGAGAGCGCTGCGCCCGCGCCGCTGCGCGGCAAAAAGCTCGACCAGCGCGCCGTGCTGCAAGTCGTCCGCAAGGTCGACTGGAAAAAGGCCGGCCTCATCGCCGGCGGCGTGACTGTCGTGTGCGCCGCAGCCGGCACAGCGAGCCGGTACAAATTCTATCAGGGCATCGTCGCGCGCGAGCTCAAAAAGCAGCTCGCCCCGCTGAACGACAAGCTTGACGCCCTGCAGGCTGAAAACCGCATGCTGCGCGCGGAGCTTGAAAAGAAGAACGCCCCCTCCGAGGAACAGAACTGAACCAAAATTGCCCGAACAAATTCCAGTTCGGGCGATTTTTTGCTCTCCGCTGGCGCTTTCCCCCTCCGCATGGTAAAATGGGCAAAAACAGGACTGTTTTCCGCAAAAAGTCTTCATTGCTACCCACGGTTGCGCAATTGTCTACTGCAATACATGGCATTTTGCGCACACTAACGCTATGCTTTTTGCGAAAGGAGGAACCATGGCACTACCTGAAAAACTCTACACACTGCGCAAAAAGAGCGGTCTTTCGCAGGAGCAGCTTGCAGAGGCGCTGAACGTCTCGCGTCAGGCCATCTCCAAATGGGAGGGCGGCAGCGCGACGCCCGAGAGCGACAAGCTCCTCGCGCTGAGCAATTACTTCGGCGTCTCGCTCGACTACCTTCTAAAAGACGGTGCGCCGAATGCCGCGCCCGCCGAAGCGCAGGAGGAGCACCGGACGATGCGGCTTTTGAGCCTCATTCTCTGCTTCGGCGGCGCGGCCGCGCTGATCGTCTATGGCGTTTTGTCGATCCTTGTCCCGTCCGTTCCCGCGCAGATCAGCGGATCGTCGATGATCCGCATCGACGGCAGTGGCATTTTTCTGCTGCTCTGCGTCGCGGCCATCGCCGCGGGCGCGGCGCTGCTGCTCAAAAGCACCAAACACAAATAAGGAGGTCTCTCCATGAAAGCTCTGTCCTGTACCTTCGCCGCGCTGGCGATCCTGCTCTCCGATGTGATGTGCGCCGCCGTCGCATTCAACTACTGCGACATGCTCTGGGGCATCCGCTACGCTTCTTACAGCGCACCGGCGAGCACCGCGTTTCTGCTCGTCATCCCCTACGCCGCCGCCATCGCGGTCTGCACCGCGCTCGCGGTCATCTTTTGGCGAAAAAGCGCAAAATGCTGAAAAAGAACCACCGTATGGCGAGCCATACGGTGGTTTCTCCTTTACTTTCTCACAAACAGGATGCCGAGCGTGTTCGGGCCGCAGTGGCACGAGACGGTGCAGCCCGCCTGCGTCTCTTCGACGGTCTCAAACGATCCGCACTGTGCCGCTTCCTCCTTCGCCGCGGCCACGACGTTCGCGTCCGCCGCCGCGTGGGTGATGAACGCGAGCTCCGGCGCGATGTCCTCGCGCCCGTCAAGGCGCTCTTTTACATACTGGCGGATGCACTTTTCAAACGAGCCGCGGTACTTCTTGCACACGGCCATCTTGCCGTTTCGCACCTCGATGCAGGGCTTCAGGTGCAGAAGATTCGCGCCCAGCGCGGCCACAGCCGAGCAGCGGCCGCCCTTTCGCATGTAGTCGAGGCGCTCGATCAAAAAGCTCGCCTCGACCTTCGGCGCGAGCGCGCGCACGCGCTCGGCGATCTCCGCGCCGGAAAGGCCCTGCTCGGCGAGCTTCGCCGCCGCGACGACCAGAAGGCCCTGGCCGGTGCTCAGATTCTCCGAATCGACCACAAAGACGTTCTCGTACTCCTGCGCCGCGGCGCAGGCATTCTGATAGCAGCAGGAGAAATTCGCGCCGATGGTGATCTGCACCACCGCGTCATACTCGTTCGCGTAGCGCGCGAACATCTCGCCGTACTCGTACTGGCTGACCGCCGACGTGCTGCAAAGGTCTCCGCCGCCGTCCACGTGGGCAAAAATGTCGGCGGGCGTAATGTCCACACCATCGTGGAAGTCCTTGCCGTCCTTGATGACGCACAGCGGCGTGACGGCAATATCATAGCGCTCGAGCAGCGCGGGCGACAGGTCGCACGTGCTGTCGGAAATAATCTTCACTCGCATCGTTCGTTTCTTCCTTCCTGAAAGATAAAAACCTCATCTGCGGGCATCCCCGCCGGAACTTACAACATCAGATTTTATATTTTTACCGCAAGCAGATGAACTCTTTCTCAACGCAACATCAACTTCTGTTGATATTTCTCCCACCCGTTCCGCAAAAAAAGGCCCCCGAAGGTTTTCTTCGGGGGCTCTCCTGTTTGCTTTTATCGCTTACTTGCTCAGGCAGCGATAGAGGAAAGTGACGATCTGACCGCGCGTGCAGTCGCCCGCGGGGTCGAAAGTCGTCGCGCTCGCACCGGTGGTCACGCCGTTTTCCACGGCCCACAGGACGGCGTTTGCGTAGTAGGCGTCCGCCTTGACATCGGTGAACGGATTCTCTGCCTTGCTCTCAGGGCTGTTCTGCATACGGTACAGGAACGTCACGATCTGGCTGCGCGAGCAGGTCGCGTCGGGCGCGAACAGCGTGTCGCTCATGCCGGAGGTGATCTTGTTCTCGACGGCCCACAGGACGGCCTTATCGTAGTAGCTGTCCGCCTTCACGTCGGTGAAGGTCATCTCGCTTGCGGTCGGCTCGGGGCTGCCGGCGGCGCGCCACAGGAACGTGACGGCCTGCGCGCGGGTGCAGGAGTCGTTGGGGGCGAAGGTCGTCTCGGTCTTACCGGAGGTGACCTTCTTATCCACGGCCCAGTTCACAGCGTCCACATAGTAGGCGCCTTCCTTGACATCGGTGAACACGCTCGGCTGGAGGGCTTCGTCCTTCGTGATGTACTCGACGAGCTCAACGCCCAGCTTGTGGGCCTTTTCAGCCATGGTCTTGCCGTTCTCGGTGGCAAGGGCGCGGGCATCATCCGCCTTGGCGAGCTGGTCGGTCGTGACGAAGTCCTTGTAGAGCTCCTGCTGGAGGGCGGCGAGTTTATCGGCGACGTAGGCCTTGGCCTCGGCCTTCAGGGGCTTGCCGGTGATCTTGTCGGCGTTGGCGATGTAACCGCCGAGACCCTCAAACGTGAAGTAATAGGAATCCTTCCAGTTGCTCGGATACGCCTTGAAGCCGGAAACGCGCTGCCAGTTGCCCTCGGCATCCTGCGCCCAGCTCGTGCCGTAGGTGCAGAAGGTGTCGGGCTTTTCAGTCGTAAACTTCGCGGACGCGGTGCTGACCTGATAACCCTTGTACATGCTGTCAATCAGCATGGGATAGTACGGGACAAACACGTTGTAGGACATGTTGCCGACGCCGACCCAGCCCACGGTCGCGGTCTCGACCGGACGATCCTTGAAGAGCTGGAAGATCTCGATCTCCTGGTTGCTGGCCTTGCCGATGGAGGAGAGCTTGTAGTAGCCGAACACATCGTCCTTGTCGAGCTTGCGGTCGGCCTTGATGTTGGTGTAGAGCGCGACAAGCTTGTCGCTTGCGTCAAGGTTGGAGATGGTGAACTTCGTGTTGTCGGCCACGAGCGCGTCGCTGTCATATTTGTAAGCCGCGTTCAGGTACCCACTCGTGCGTTTTGCAAAATTTCAGCCTTGCTGACCTTTTGCAAAATCTTGTTGGGAAACATCCCAAACCCTTTAACAATTTCGGAGAAATTGGCTACGCTCCTGCGGAGCTGAATATCAATCTATCTTCGGAAAGTGAGTCATGGATTTTTGGGTTCACGGCGTTCAGGCAAATCCGGTTTTGCTGCATATCCGTCGATCGCCATTTTCCGAAGGTAAGCGCTCATATTCTCTATCCCAAGCTGCGCCATCCTCGCCTTTATCAAGCTGAGTTCTTTTTCATCTACGAAGAATTTGACCTGTATCGGTCGCTTACGATTCCTGTTGTCTGGCATTGAGCGATCTCCGTTCTTTTACAGTTCAATCTGTTCGGGAAATGCTTCTTTTCGCATGATACCCCACATCTTGTCGATATAAGATAGCGTGTAAAAATTCTCATAGTAATGATAGTAGAAGGCACCTTTTAGCGTCATTTCATAAGTGCCGTTGTGTTCCTTGACAAGCCCTAATTGTTTGGCAGCCCAAAGCTCGAATCCATACATTTTTTTCAATGACACACCAAAGAATTTTTCAAAATCTTCGGCAGTTACTCTTGTGCTGTATGCTGTCCAAAATAGCCAATAAACCATCCGTTGCCGCTTGGTAAAGCGAATTGTCAATGATGTGGCGAGGTTCCCGGAACGAATTCTTTCACAGTAGGAATCTACATCAAAAGTATTGATTTTGAATTGCTCTTTGAATAGACTCGTAGCAGAGCAACCGAATCCGAGGAAATTATCTCTGGTCATGGATGAGTAGTTTGCATCCGTTCCACTTGAGAAAGTCCAGATAGAATTTCGAGAGTATCCTTTTCCTAAACAGTATTGAGTAATGGCATCCAGCAACTCTCGTTTATCTTTTTTAGGCATTGCAGTAACGGGACTTTCTGTAAAAGTGAAATCAATGAATGGGTATATGGCAACGTGATTTGCCCCCAATAAAAAAGCGGTATCAATATCCGACTTCAAATCATCGTAGGTTTGTCCAGGCAGCGCAAAGATAAAGTCCATGGAAACAGTTTCAAAAGAAACGGCAGACAACGCAGACATCATTTCTGCGGTATCAATTTTCTTTCTGCCAAGAATCTTCTGATACTTATCGCAGAATGATTGAATGCCGATGCTGATTTTTGTTACACCTGCATCTTTCAACATTTGCAGCGTTTCCACATTCACATTATCGGGATGAAGTTCTAGTCCAATCCCCTCTGTGATAATAAAGTGCTCACTCAATGCATTAACGATTTCTTTTATACGGTTGGCTGCGAGTGCAGGTGTCCCACCACCGAAGTATAGGCTGGTTGCTTTTCTATGCTCCGCATGTTGGCTGCCCACAATGTGTATTTCTTGAATCAAAGAATCTATGTACCTATCACACAATTCAGCAGAATACCGCACTTTGCAATAAGGGCAAAAGTTGCAGATACTTTTGCAAAAAGGGATATGAACATACAGCCCAAGGTTTTCACATTCTGCATACGGCAATATCTGGTCATATCCATTTTTGAACGTAAATGGCTTCGCTGTCCGTGTAAGCCACATTCTCGTTAAACCTGTAATGAAGCTCATATTACTCCTAAATATACTTCAAGTATGTATGAAGCATCTCAATGATTATTTTGGGATTGCCTCTGAACAGAAGCGTATATTCAGCAACAAAAAAGTATCCGCATTGGTCGCAAAGGCCAGGAACATCTATACAGCGCCCGCAAGTAGACAACTTTCCGTTTTCCATCACTACGCACTGATGGCAAGGCGTAGGAAAACGATTTTCAATAAGATATGGAAACGCACTTTTTAGGTTGAATACAGGTGCGCCTTCTTTCATCATTTGAGTTATCGTATCACAGCACTTGGCTTTTTCCTCTTTAGTCAGAGCTAATTTTTTTGTGTCAGGATATGGTGTATGGAAATTGAATGATACTGCACGGACATTTTTAGTGTCACGAGCCGTTAGACAGACATCTCGTACATGATCTTTGTTGATTTGATTGATTGCCATATAGAAACAGATATTGTCTGCGGTAGCATTGCTGATGTTCTTCATGATAGTGTCGTAGGTGTCACCACGAACTTCATTATGGCGCTGCTTATCTCCGTCCAAGCTCAAAAGAATCAAATCTGCTTCTGGGAGATCAATGGGAAACGTTCCGTTCGTAACTACGTTGACGATGAGAAAGCCCATGTTCTTTGCTTCTATAACCAAATCTCTGAGAGTGCGTTCGCCATCTTTCCAAAGAAATGTTTCGCCACCGCAGAAGAACAAAATGCGAACTCCCATGTCATATAGCCGCTGCATTTCTTGCCAGATCTGTTCATATGGATGGACGATTGCTGTAATATTGTTGACGGAACAGTGCTTGCAATGCAAATTGCATTTGTCTGTTAGGATTACAGTTCCAAGGATTGGTGATTTCTTTCTAAGCAGAATCGTCTTTACGCCAAAAGCAGCGAAGTGAAAAAAGGATGATAGCTTCATTTTTCCTCCATAGCTCTAATTGGGTATCCCTGAATAGTGTGTACACATTATACTCATTTTCTTCTGCTTTTTCAAGATAATGTGGCATATTTCAGAGAATTAGTATAATCGGTTTATTCGCTCCGTTTGGGTCACTTTTCCTGCATGTAAAATAGTGATGCTTATTCAAGCAAAAATTTATGCTGCTATGTATAATGACTTCATCGTAAAGTGATTCTCTGATCCGTATAATCAATATGTTGAAATGTGGCCTTTTTCATGTTTCAAACTTAATCTATGTGAATAAATGAAGCCAGATATGCTCACTTTTGAACAAAGCCACACAGAGGGGAAAACAAGCAATTTTCAACCCTCAGATGTACAAAAACAGGCGGCACCCAACCGAAGTTGAGTGCCGCCTGTTTTGTTGTCCAATCCTGCTTGGCAGATGCCGATTTTGTAGTTTTCTCAAATTACTGTCTTATCAGCACACGGCAAACTCCCGTCCTCTTTTTTATTCCTTTACCGGTTCACGAGCAGCTTTTTCATGCCGCGCTCGAGACCGTCGACGGTCAGCGGGTACATGTCCACCGCCCTTGCGATATAGCCGTAGCTCTCGCCCCAGTAGCCGCCCCAGCGCGGGGGCTCCTCGGGATTGAGCCAGATCAGGTGGTCGTAGTGCTCGCAGAAGCGCTTGATCTGATCGAGGCCCGACCATTTCGCCTCGCCGGTGCGGTAGTCGTAGCGCTTTTCCATCAGCTCGTACATGTCCATCAGCGCATCGCCGACTAAAATGACCTTGTACTCGCTGCCGAAATTCTGCAGGATCCAGTCCGTCGGCACCGCGTGCTCGCGGTACATCCGCGGGTCGGTATAGACGCTTGAATAAATGCAGTTGTGGAAGTAGTAGACGTGCAGCTCTTTAAAATGGTTCGACTGCCGCGCCGCCTGGAAGAGCATGGAGCAGAGGTTGGAATAATACTCCATCGAGCCGCCGGAGTCCATCAGCATCAGCACCTTGACGGTATTTTTGCGCGGACGCTTGTAGCAGACCGACAGCGTTCCCGCGTTGTCGCAGGTCTCGCGCACGGTCCCATCCACGTCGAACTCCGTTTTGGCCTCCTGCGTCTGCTCGGAATACTGGCGCAGCAGGCGGAACGCCATCTGAAACTGTCGGATATCGAGCACATTGTCCTTGCGGAAGTCGCGGAACCTGCGCTCCCCCGCCACCTGAAACGCGCGGCGGTACATGCTCTTCCCGCCCACACGGATGCCCTGCGGGCTGTGGCCGCTATTGCCGAAGTTTGAGTAGCCGTTCGTACCGATCCAGTACGAGCCGCCGTTGTGCTCCTCGGTCTGCTCCTTGAGGCGCTCTTCGAACATTTTGAGAATTTCCTCAATGCTCTTTTCCTCATAGCCCTGCGTGCGCAGGAACTTGCGGAACTCCTCCATTGCAGCGGCAGGGTTGTTGAGCCAGTCCATCAGCTCCTTGGGAAGCTCGTCCTGACATGGCACGCCGTCGAAGTATTCCAGGAAGATCTGGTCGAACTTGTCGTAATCCGCCTCGGACTTGACGAGCACCGCGCGACAGAGCTCGTAAAAGCCCGTGAGCGAATCGTGCTGCAGGTCCAGCATCAGCCCCTCGATGAGCGTCATCCACTCATTCAGGCTGACGCGAAAGCCGTGCGCGCGCAGAAGGTAGAAAAATCCAGTAAACATGGCGTTCTTATCTTCTCAGTCGGCGCTGCACGGTGGAGATATCCTTGTCCTTTTTGAGGAGCACCCCGATGAACGGGATCTCCTTCGTGATGCGGGACGTGTCCACGCCGGTAAGCTCGAGCGCGCGGATCCAGTCGACAAGCTCGGATGTCGAGGGTTTTTTCTCCACCGAGTCGATCGAGCGGATATAGTAGAACGCCTGCATCGCCTGCATCAAAAGCGTCTCGTCGACATGATCGAAGTGGACGCGGATGATCTTTTCCATCTGCTGCTGGTCGGGGAATTCAATATAGTGGAAGATGCAACGGCGCAGGAACGCGTCCGGCAGCTCCTTTTCCGCGTTCGAGGTGATGATGACGATGGGACGGTGCTTGGCCTTGATGGTCTCCTTCGTCTCGGGAATGTAGAATTCCATCTTGTCGAGCTCCCAAAGAAGGTCGTTCGGGAACTCGAGGTCTGCTTTGTCGACCTCGTCGATCAGCAGCACGACCTGCTCGTCGGCGGAAAACGCCTCGCCGAGCTTGCCGAGCTTGATATACTTTGCGATATCGTCCACGCCGGATGTGCCGAACTGGCTGTCGTATAAACGCTGCACCACATCGTAAACGTACAGGCCGTCCTGTGCCTTCGTCGTGGACTTGACACTCCAGATGATGAGCTTTTTGCCCAGCGCCTCGGCCACAGCCTCGGCGAGCATCGTCTTTCCCGTGCCCGGCTCGCCCTTGATGAGAAGCGGTTTTTTGAGCGCCATCGCGATGTTCACCGCATTCATCAGCTCTGGGCTCGCAACGTAGTTTTTGCTGCCTTTGAAAGTATTTTCCATAGTGTGCTCCTTGTAAAAAATCAAAATCAATGATATTTTACCCTTGCCACACGCCCCTTGTCAAATTCATTGTTTTGACCTGTCCCCAAATTTTTTCTAAAAATTTGAAATTTCCTCTTGCATTTCCCTGAAAGCTGTGGTAGTATAACACCGTTGTCCGATATGAGACACGCGCCGTTAGCTCAGCTGGATAGAGCGTCTGGCTACGGACCAGAAGGCCGGGGGTTCGAATCCCTCACGGCGTAC
>OGJV01000598.1_pt1 | contig 20327 bp, 15 predicted proteins | sample 1572271 | NCBI WGS metagenome assembly OGJV01 (sample SAMEA2582107, study PRJEB24529) | metagenome | biome: Human gut stool | place: China | collected 2011
GGTAAGAAGTACCTAAATAAGATGCAGAAGCCTATCATGCCTCTAGGAGTGATGGGCTTTTTTTACTTGTAAATACGATATTAACTTATGACAGCGATACAATTAATTACATAATTGTTACAAAAATTACATAAAATACTTGATTTTTGTAACAAAATAGATATAATAGACATATAGAAAAGAGGTTTATGAAAATGAAAAGTAAAGTTATCCGTGTTTGTTCCCTTGTTTTGTTGTCTGTAGCTGTTTCTACAGCTCTTGTCGGATGTGGCTCTAAGTCAGAAAAAGACACTGCAGCATCATCTACAACGTCAACTTCTAAAGTAATGAAGTCATCTGCTAAAACAAAAACATCTGAGAAGAAGTCTGCTAAAAAGTCAAAGACAGAAGCTTCATCTTCAAAGGATTCTCAAGGTCAAGAAGAAGCGAGTGCTCCTGGAGCTAGCTCTTCAAAAAATCAAGCCTCAGCTGGAAATGATGCTCAAGCAGGGACAAACGGTAGTGTTGCTTCTGAGTCAAACAAGTCTAGTCAAGCAACAGCTGATACCCAAAGTGACGCTCCTGTCCCAGCAGGTTTGGTTGGAACTTGGACTGGTACAAGTCCTCAAGCAACGGACATTAGTTTTACAGTTGATGCTGATGGCAACATCATGCGCCGATGATCAGACATCGGATTTGAAAGCCGGCGCTGAAAGCACTGTGACTATCACAGCCCAGCTGCCTGGCGACATGGGTACCCGTGCATTTGCCGACGGCACAAAAGCCACCGAGCTGCACTATGCCGTCTATGAGAAAGGCACAACGACAAGACTTGCAGTCTGCAAAAAAGCCGACGGCACTAAGGGACAACTCGAGGGTACAGCCACAATGACAGGTTTGCAAACCACCATCTCCTTGCAGCTGACCACAGGCAAGGAATACGACTTCGTGTTCTGGGCCGACGCTCCTGGCGACAACGTTTACACGTTCAACTCTGAAAACCAGACTGTAACCGTCAACTACGCCAATGCCGAAAACAACACCGACAATCTTGACGCATTCTTCGGTCAGAAGAAAGCGTTGAAGGTTAGCGGCAACATGAGCATTTCGCAGGAACTCCGCCGTCCGTTCGCACAGATCAACATCGGAACAGACGACTTTGACGCAGCGGCAGCTGCCGGCTACACCGTTTCAGAGTCGACCATCGGAGTGGCAACATACAAGACGCTCAACCTTCTCTCAGAAGAGGTCAGCGACCCTGTCACTGCGACATTCGTAAAGAAACTGATTCCGACAGAGGACTCTAAATTTTCAGTAAACAGCAAGGATTACAAATATCTGTCGATGTCGTACGTGCTCGTGCCGAAGGACAAAGAAACTGTCGACATCGCGTTTGACTACACGCTGACAAACCGCACGTTCACCAACGTGCCTGTGCAACGCAACTACCGCACAAACATCTACGGTTCTTTGCTCACCAACACTGCCGACTTCAACGTTGTAATCGCCCCAGGATTCAACGACCCAGACTATAATCACAATGTAATCACGGTTTCAACACAGACCGAATTGGCAACAGCCGCTCAGACTCCGAACGCCGTGATTAAATTGAAGGAGAGCACCACTTATACGCTTCCTGCGGACGTTGCTGAAGGCGTCACTTTCTCGGGCGACGAAACAACGGTTATCTCCATTCCTCAAGCTATCGCTCACAACGGCAAGACAATCGGCTTCTCTGGCGTGACGGTTAAATCACCGAATGCAAACTATACAGGCATCATACATGCAAAAGCTGTGACTTATACGGGTTGCGTGATTGAGGGCCAGCCATTCTCATACGCTGAGAAAGCTGTCTACAACAAATGTACGTTCAAACAGACATCAAGCGGCTCCTACAACATTTGGACTTATGGCTCAAAGGACATCACGTTCAACAGCTGCCGGTTTGAGTGCGCAGGCAAGTCTGTTCTGATTTATAAAGAAAATGAACCTTCTGATCAGAATGCTACGTTCAACAACTGCGAGTTCGTCGCTTCCGCTCCAGTTGCCGGCAAGGCAGCTATTGAGCTGGACAGCTCGCTCATCCCTGGTACATTTGTCGTAAACATCAATAACTGCACGGCGACAGGCTTCGGCACTGGCTCAAATAGCGGCAATAGCCTCTGGAATGTGAAGAATGACAAGACAGAGAAACATAGCCAAGTGTTTGTTGACGGAACACAGGTTTATTAATCTGCGACTTGTAATCAAGATAAAAGGTTGCGCCTGCTGTGGCGCAACCTTTTTTGTTATTGCCATTGTAGTGTAGCCGCGGTTTTGAAATTGTGCAGTGTCCAAATAGAAGTGCAACGATTATCGGGGTAAAACTATGAAAAACACTGCGGGGGAAGCCTAAGTGGCGGGGGCGCAAAGCACCCAAGAACGTCTGACAGCAATACAAACAAAAAAAGGAGACCGAAGTCTCCCAAAGATTAACTAATTTTGTATTGCTATGTACAATCAATTAACCTCAGAACAAATGTACGAAATATACCTGGGAATAAAAAGGAAGTGGAGCATAAGTAGAATATCTCGCGAAATCGAGGTGTCCGCGTCCACTGTGCTTCGAGAGATCAAACGCACCGGCGCCACCGACGGCTACAATCCTCTTGAAATCAACCTACGCAACGTTGTTTCAAAGAACATAACGGTAAAGAACTGCAAATTTGCCAATTTCACAAACAACGCAATGTCGGTGTTCGGAATGGCTGAAGGCGGAGTGCTGAACATTGAAAACAACACTTTCGACTTGGCAAAAACAAGCGAGGCTGTGCGCATCAGCAACAAGACAAACACCAAATTCACTATCAACGTAAAGGATTGCTCCTACACCTATCCTTCCGACGCAGCGGGACAATGGGTTGGTTTCTTCCTGTTCGAGGACTACACTTCAGCAACAGAAGAGGAAGCCAACGCCGCAATGCAGTTTAAGAACCTTACAGTAAACGTTGACAATGTGACATTCGACGGCGCAAAGGTAACAGAATTGAACCTGTTCAGCGGCGCACGCAACCAATTCGCGTGCATGTGCTACGACAAGTTGCCAAGCTTAGTAGTAACCGACGCCACCCACTTCCCTACATTCAACTTCAAATAGACTGAACCGTAGAGAATATCAAACATAACAACACGCACCGCGCCACCGCAGCAAACGACTGTGGTGGCGCGGTTGCTTTCCGTAGTGGCGCACACAACCATCAAGCACAGACGGCGGGACCGCCGTACATACATATCAATCAACTTTAAATCAGCAGAAGATAAACATCCGCTCAAGCCAGTAGACCAGGATACCTCCCAGATAACCGAGCAGACATACAAACGAAATGTGGCGTAAATACCAGCCGAATGTGATTTTCTCAAGTCCCATCACCACAACGCCTGCAGCGCTGCCGATAATGAGCATGCTACCACCCACTCCGGCACAGTAGGCAAGCAACTGCCAGAACTGACCGTCCTGCACAAACATCATCATGTCGGGACTGGTCACTGCGGCAGCAGGGATTACGTTGTACATACCCATACATCCAGCCACAAGCGGCACATTGTCGACAATCGACGACACCACGCCAATGGCTCCTGTCACGAAATAAGCATTACCGTTGGTGGCGTGTTCAAGCCACTGCCCGAAACTTGTCAGCACACCTACCTCGCTCAGCACAGCCACAGCCATCAGAATGCCGAGGAAGAACAGGATGGTCGACATGTCGATTTTATGAAGAATTGTAGACACGCGCTCTGAGAACGAGCCTTCCAACTCGTGTTCGTGGCGCAGGAATATCTCAGTCATCGCCCAAAGCAAGCCAAGCACGAAGAGGATGCCCATAAACGGAGGCAAACCAGTGATGGAGCGGAAGAACGGCACAAACATCAAGCCGCCCACACCGACAACAAACACCGCCACCCGTTCACCATGACTGAGTGCCGATTTTGTGAAATCTACATTGTCCTCCACCACAGCCAACTGCCCCTTGAGCTTGAACTGCAACAGGAACGTAGGCAAGGCTATCGAGACAAGCGACGGCAGTAACACTTCCTTAATCACACCTATCGACGTGATGTTGCCCTTGATCCAAAGCATGATGGTCGTTACGTCGCCAATCGGAGAGAACGCACCGCCACTGTTGGCGGCAAGGATGATGAGCGAGGCATAGATAAGCCTGTCGTTGCGTTCCTGCACGAGCTTGCGGAGCACCATAATCATCACGATGCTCGTGGTCAGGTTGTCGAGCACGGCAGAGAGAATAAACGTGATCAGCACAATGCGCCACAACAGCGAACGCTTGCTACGGGTGCGCAGACGGTCGCGCACAAAAACAAAGCCACCGTTGGTGTCGACAGTCTCGACAATGGTCATCGCTCCCATCAAGAAGAACAGAATCTCACACGCATCGCCGAGATGCTCAAGCAGCACGCCCTGCGTCACAAACTGTCGCGCGGCGGCATCAGAGTCGTCAAGATGGAATGCCGAAAAGAACCGGGCAAAATCATCGGCATGGAACTCTGCCACATAGTCTGGGCAGCCAATCATATACAGCGACCAACAAATTGCACACATCAACAAGGCGGTCGCAGTCTTGTTGATTTTAAGTCCGCTCTCAAGAGCGATACAGCCGTAACCAATCAGAAATACGGCTACAATAACAATGGTTAAGAACATAATATCTACAAAAAAGGGCTTTAAAAAATAGTTTAGTTTTTGCGGTCGTAAAATTATGGAAATTTTTCCGTTATGTATAAAAAATTTTTTATGTTTAAAAACACATTTCACCGCCACACTTGCATATCCGGCACAAAACGAGTAATTTCGCACACTGAAATGAAAAAAGAAGAAGAAGAAGAAGTCACTATGCTGCAAATCGGAAATGCACTGGTCAGCCTCGACCTTATCGAACAGTTTTTCTGCTGCGATCTCGACAAATGCCTCGGCGAATGCTGTATCGAAGGCGATGCCGGCGCTCCTATCACCAAAGAGGAATATGCCAAGATAAAGGAAATACTGCCCGAGGTGTGGGACGACCTGCTGCCGGCTGCCAAACGCGTGATTGAGGAACAGGGCGTGGGCTACGTCGACGAGGAAGGCGACTTGGTGACATCGATTGTCGACGGGCGCAACTGTGTGTTTACGTGCTATGGCGAGAACGGTATGTGTCTCTGCGCCATCGAGAAGGCATACCGTGCTGGAAAAATCGACTTCTACAAGCCAATCTCATGCCATCTCTACCCTGCCCGCCTTCAGGAATTTCCCGACTTCACCGCCGTCAACTACCATCGTTGGAAAATCTGCAAATGCGCGGAAGTGATGGGCAGAAAAAACCACGTGCGGCTGTATCAGTTTCTTGAGGGTCCGCTGACGCGCCGCTTCGGCAAGGAATGGTACGACGAGCTGCGCACCGCCTGCGAGGCCTATCTCGAAGAATACGGAGAGTAAGCATTCACTTTTTTTTATTTTTTGTCTGTATTTCTGTTTGCCGTAAAAGAAATTAGACGTATCTTTGCATCGTGATTGAGGGAAGCATAATCAATCACCATTACTCGCTGCGCTTCCCGCAGTCATCCACTCTTTAATTTTCTCAAAAAAAAAGATTTTCAGAACAGTCACGTGCACACAACGGCGCGACGTAGATTCAAAATGTAATACATCTTACATATATGTACAACTTACAGGACTTAAATGCAGCCTCTCCAGAAGAACTGCTCGAGATTGCCAAAACATTCGACATCAAGAAAGCCGACAAAATGGCCCAGCAAGACTTGATTTTCACAATCCTCGACGAGCAGGCGATAAACCGCGCCAAAGAATCGGCTTCGAAATCGGAGGCTAAAAAACCCAAAACAAAAGCCAAGAAAAAAACAGCCGAGCCAAAAAGCGATGACAACGCAGAGACTACGGCTGTAAAGACTGCCGCCAAAAAGGCTGAACCTAAGAAAAACAGCAAAAAGAAGGAGGCAGAGCCTGCCGCGGAGACCGCTCAGGCGGAAGAACCCAAAGAGGAGAAACCGGCAGCAAAGAAAACCACGGCAAAGCGCACATCCAAGAAAAAGGAGGCTGAGCCTGCCGCCGACATGACAGCTCCGGCTGCCGAGGTTGTCGTGGCTCCAGCAGCCGAGGCCGAAGCCCCTGCTGAAAACGTGGAGACAGCCGTAAAACAGGAAGAGAAACCGGCAGAGACGGAAAACGCCGCTCCTAAAGCCGAAACGCCACAACAGGCAGAACCGGCAGAACCAGCAGAAGAGCCGGCAGAAGAAAAACCTGCCGAACAGCAAAAGAAAAACGACATCGGATTCAGCTCGTTCTTCCCGTTCAGCGGCGGACAGAAATTCGTGCCCCGCTCGCAACGCCAGCAGCAAGACCAGCAACAACAGCAACAGCCTGCCGAAGACGAAGTTGCGGCATTCCCGACTGAACCCAAACAGCAACAGCCACAACAGCAACAGAAAAACCAGAAGGCAAACCGCCGCCAGCAACAACAACAGCGCGCGGCAAAACAGCAGCAGCGCCAACAGCCTCAACAGCCGCTCTACGACTTTGAAGGCATCGTGAAAGGCGCAGGCGTGCTGGAAGTGATGCCCGACGGCTACGGATTCCTCCGCTCCTCCGACTACAACTACCTGTCGTCGCCCGACGACATCTACGTGTCGCAGTCGCAAATCAAGCAAAACGGCTTGAAGACAGGCGACGTGGTGGAAGGCAACATCCGTCCGCCGAAAGAAGGTGAAAAATTCTTCCCTCTCTGCAGCGTAGACTCAATCAACGGGCGCACCACAGAATTCGTGCGCGACCGCGTGCCTTTCGAACACCTTGTGCCATTGTTCCCCGATGAGAAGTTTGACCTGACATCGGGACGCACCACCTGCAACATCTCGACACGCATCGTCGACATGTTCTCTCCTATCGGCAAAGGTCAGCGCGGACTTATCGTGGCACCCCCGAAAACCGGTAAGACAATCCTGCTTAAAGACATTGCCAACGCAATCTCGGAAAACCATCCGGAAACATACATGATTATCCTGCTCATCGACGAGCGTCCGGAGGAGGTGACCGACATGGCACGAAGCGTGAATGCGGAAGTAATCGCATCCACATTCGACGAACCGGCCGAACGCCACGTAAAGATTGCCGGACTGGTGCTTGAAAAGGCGAAACGCATGGTTGAGTGCGGACACGACGTAGTAATCCTGCTCGACTCAATCACACGTCTGGCACGCGCCTACAACACCGTGTCACCGGCATCGGGCAAAATCCTCACCGGTGGTGTCGACGCCAACGCGCTGCAAAAGCCAAAACGCTTCTTCGGCGCCGCACGAAACATTGAAAACGGCGGATCGCTCACAATCATCGCAACCGCACTTATCGAGACTGGTTCGAAGATGGACGAGGTGATTTTCGAAGAGTTCAAGGGCACCGGCAACATGGAGTTGCAGCTCGACCGCAAGCTGTCGAACAAACGCATCTTCCCTGCCGTCGACATCATCTCGTCGAGCACTCGACGCGACGACCTGCTCCTCAGCCAGGACACCATCAACCGCATGTGGATTCTCCGCCGGTTCCTCTCCGACCGCACTCCTATCGAGGCAATGGAGTTTATCAAGGACCGTATGGAGAAAACCCGCAGCAACGAGGAGCTGCTCCTGACAATGAACGACTAACTCTCGTCGACAACCCCACACACATACCGGCGACAACCGAAATGGTTGTCGCCGGTATTGTTTTTATAGCGATGCTGCATAGGAAACACAAGGATTTACGACGCGCATTACGCAAAAGAGGATTTTAGGATTGCATTTTTTTCGTAACTTTACGGCAACAAAAACACTGACACAATGGCAATATCACTCTGCGCACTATCAACAATGGCTATGCTCGACCTTGCCGCCGCGGCTTCGCAGGCATGGCTGCCGATGCTTGTCGGCACTTACACCGACACCGACAGCAAAGGCATCTATCAATATCGCTTCAACCAAGAAAGCGGAACGGCAGAACTCACCGCCGTCACTCCGGCGCGCAACCCGTCGTTTGTGATTTTCTCCGACAACGGCGACAACGTCTATGCCGTCGACGAGTCGGGCACCGACGACGACGCCCTTGCAGCATTCCGCTATGAAGGCATCGACAAGCCATTGACCCGCATCAACGCCGTGGCGACGGGCGGCAAAGCGCCGTGCAACATCTTCCAGACAAAAAATCTGATCTACACCGCCAACTATACAGGCGGAAGCATCACGGAGTTCAGACTTGCCGACGACGGAAGCATCAAGAAAGCCAACAAGGTGATGACGTTTTCGCTCACAGGCAAAGCTCCCGACAAAACAAGGCAGCAGTCAGCCCATCTCCACTGCGTCACCGCCGACCCCTACGAATGGCGCGCATTCGCCTGCGACCTCGGCAACGACTGCATCTACTCTCTCAAGCCCAACGCCGCATGCGACGGGCTGGAAGTGGACAGCACCCTATATGTAGCGGCAGGTTCAGGGCCACGCCACCTCACGTTTGACGACGAAGGCCGCTATGCCTACCTCATCACCGAACTGTCGGGCGAAGTGATGGTGTTCAGCCACCACGAAGGCAAGCTGACACAGATTCAAACCGTCACCGCCGACGACCGCCATGCCCGCGGCAGCGCCGACATCCATCTGACACCCGACGGACGCTTCCTCTATGCGTCAAACCGTCTGCAAGGCGACGGTATAGCCATCTTCAGCGTGGATAAAGAAAGCGGGATGCTCACACGCGCTGGCTACCAGCCCACAGCGCGGCATCCACGCAATTTTGCCATAACGCCCAACGGACGCTTCCTGCTTTGTGCCTGCCGTGACGCAGACACCATCCAAGTGTTTGCAATCGACCCCGACACCGGCATGCTCTCCGACACCAGCCTCGACATCCACGTGCCCCACCCCGTGTGCATAGCCATCAGCTCAAAATAAAGTCACAGCAAATAATTCAACATTCAACAATGCCAACAAACAAGAAATGTTCATGCTGAATGAGCACATCAAAAACATTAAAAATGAAATAACTGAATACAAGAAGGCGATGGATGATGACTTCACATTCAAAGAAGAAAAGGGAGACCAAGCAGGTGGACCAGAAACAAGCAAGGTGGACCGGAAAAGTGGACCAGAAACACGGAATGCCATCTTACGTCTTATATCCGAGAACGCAAGCATCACTTCACGCGAAATGGCTAACAAATTGGGCGTCAACAGGAGCGCCGTGTCTAAGCATCTTAAGAAAATGCAAGACAACGACATCATTCACCGTGAGGGTCCACAGAAGTCCGGGCATTGGGTGATTATACGACAGGATACGGATTTAGCATGAAGTTCACGACAAACAGTTTGCCGAGAGACATATTGGTTGTGGCAGCTATAACCAAGTCAAGTCAATTGAATAATCGGCCGTTGGAATTTCTCAGTGTCGTATGGCAACGAGTGATTCCAATGGCCGATTTGGGATAGAAGAAGAGACGGTTAGCGGCTTCTGACGAAATTAAGGAAACGGTTGAGTCCGTCGAGCATCACGCTGCGCGGACAAGCGATGTTCCACCGCATGTAGCCTTCGCCTTCGGCACCATACATTGTGCCGGCATTGAGCCATAGGCGGGCGTCGTCCAGAAGAGCATGCTCAAGCGCATCCGACGGCATGCCGAGACTGCTGCAGTCCATCCACACCAGATATGTGCCCTCAAGACGCGTTATAGGAAATTCCGGCAGCTCACGTCGGCAGAACTCCGCCATAGCCTCATAGTTGCCATGCAGATAGTCAACCAGCTGGTTGAGCCACTCTTCCCCTTCGTTGTAGGCAGCGATTGTCGCCGCCACGCCAAACGGATTCACGTCGCACACCTCGTTGATGTTTATCGCCTTGTCGATACGGCTTCGCAGGTCGTTGTCGAACGCCACGATATTTGCAATCTGCAGTCCGGCGATGTTGAAAGCCTTGCTCGGCGACACACACGTCACCGACCGGTGCAGGAAAGCGTCCGACAGCGACGCAAAAGGCGTGTATTTGAACCCTTGATACACCAGTTCGCAGTGAATCTCATCAGCGACCACCGTCACGCCGTTGCGCAGGCAGATGTTGCCAAGCCGCGTCAGCTCGTCGGGAGTCCAGACGCGTCCAGCCGGATTGTGGGGATTGCAGAGCAGCATCACTTTGGCGCGCGGGTCGGTGGCACAACGCTCAAGAGCGTCGAAATCCATCTCATAGGTGTCGGCGGTGCGGCGCAGAGGATTGCTCACAATCTCGCAGCCGTTGTTGCGTATCGACGAGAAGAAGCAGTTGTAGACGGGAGTCTGCACAATCACCTTGTCGCCCGGCACGGTCAGAGCCTTTATCACCGCCGATACCGCCGGCACCACTCCAGATGTGTAGATTATCCATTCGCGGTCGATGTCCCATCCATGCCTCCGGCTGAACCACGATGTTACGGCATCGTAGTAGGCGTCGGGCACACGGGTGTAGCCAAAGATTCCGTGCGCCACGCGTTTCTGCAGCGCGTCGATGATGGCAGGCGCCGTGCGGAAGTCCATGTCAGCCACCCACATAGGCAGCACGCCCTCGGGAGCGCTATCCCACTTGTAAGAGTTTGTGGCGCGCCGGTCGATAGTCTTGTCGAAGTCGTATTTCATACAGGCAATTATTTTTTGTTTCGTTCAATCAGCAGGCAGTCGGCCGGCATCTTGATGTTGCCGTCGAGCACCACATCGCCGAGGCAGTCAGCCTCGATGCGTCCGCTGCGCGGATTTTTCACACCTCCTATGCTTCCTTTTATTGTTGCGTTCACGGAACTGTACTCGAAAGCGCGGTCGCAAGCCGGATCAAACGTGCAATTCTCAAGCACCAGATTCTCGGCATAGCAGAGCGGTTGTTCGCCAGAGATGTGGCAGTTGACAAGGCGCAGGTTGCGCGAATGCCATCCCAGATACTCGCCATTGAGTTCCGAATCGTAAATGGTCACATTCTCCACCTCCCAGAACGCATCTTTGGTTGTGATTTTCGCGTTGCGCACCACTACGTTGCTCACATATTGGAACACGTATTTGGAGTCAGACACCAAGCCGTCGATTTCGATGTCGCTGCTGAACATGAAAGGATACGTTCCTCCTTGCAGCCGCAAGTTCTTAGCACGTATGCCCTTGCATCGCCAGAACGTCTCGTCGGCATCGGTCATCACCACGTTCTCAATGTCGATGTCGTGCATCTCGCGAAACATTTTCGGCGCGTCGATGTGCGTGTCGGTCATCCGCAGATGGTCGCTATACCACAGTGCAGAGCGTCCGCCCACATCGAAATGGCAACGGTCAATCACGAACCCGTGCACATGCCAGAACGGATAGTTGCCCTCAAAACGGCAATTTGTCGCCTTGATGTTGCTGCACTCCTTTATCGCCGACTCGCCTTCGCGTATCACCACATTGTCGAGGTGTAGGTTGTGCGACTCAAACAGCGGTCGCTCGCCGCCGAATTCCTTATCTTTTATCAGTTCCATAACTGTGTTTTTTAATGTTCTATGCTGTCTGCAAATTTACGTGTTTTTCCGCAAAGCCCACCTATCCGAATTACCGAACTTTCAACCTTTTTTACCCCTTTATACGGTCTTCATCCAGCGTCGGCGCCACAAATGCACCAGGAAGATGGCGCCACGGAACGTCAGCTCAACACACATAGCAATCCACACACCGCGCAGTCCCATTGTTGGAGCAAGCCATGCAGCCATCGTAAGGCGCACAGCCCAGATGCTCAGGAAGTTCATCAGACAAGGCTTCAGCGTGTCGGCGGCACCGACACAAACGCCATACGCCACAATCGACGCGGCAAACATCGGTTCGGCAAACGCCTCGATGCGCAACGCCATTACACCAAGCCGGCGTATCTCGTCAACAGGCGTCATCAGCCCGATAATCTCGGGAGCAGCGACATACATAAGCACACCCATCACCGCCATCACCGCCATGCCCATTCCGACAGTGATTTTAGCGAAGCTCCACGTCAGGTCGCGACGGCGCGCACCGACACTCTGCCCCACAAGCGTGGTGGCAGCCTCAGCAATGCCATAGCCTGGCATATAGCAAAGGCTCTCGGCTGTGATGGCAAACGAGTTGGCTGCGATGGAGCACACTCCCAGCGGCGCGACAATGGTGGTTATCGCAATCTGCGCGCTGCATATCACCCCATGCTCCAAACCCATCGGGAAACCGATTTTAACCGCCTTTCTGAGCGTGTCGGCTATCGACTGTCTCCATCCGCGCAGCCCTGCAAGCCGCAGATGTGACGTGCCGTGGCGCAGATACCACAACAGCCAAGCCACGACCACCGTTTCGGCAAGCACCGTGCCAAGAGCCGCACCCTCAACACCAAGTCCCGCACCAGGGAGAAACAAATCGAATCCAGCCACAGCGACCGTGCGCGAAGGGAAAATCAGCAGAAAGTTAAACACCACATCAAGGGCGCACATAGCCACTCCCGCCATGCTCGGCACGTGCATATTGCCGCTGCACCGCAGCATGCCGCCGGCAAGAAACTGCATCTGAAGCGCTGGAAGAAACAAGGATATTATCAGGAAATAAGTCGACGCATCGCGATGTATCGACTCGGCGCCGCCAAGCCAAACAGGCAAACTACTGCTGATGCCGGCACCGATGGATGCAAGCAGAAGGCTGAACGCCAACACCGCCACCACCGACTGCCGCAACACGCGCTGCGCGCCTTCCCAGTCGCCGGCACCGATGCGGTGGGCAACCTGCACCGAAAAACCCGAAGCCGCGGCACTCAGCAGTCCGCCGAAGAGCCATGTGGTTGTCGACACCAAGCCTATCGCCGCCGAGGCCTCAGCGCCGAGGCTTCCAACCATCGATGCGTCGATATACTGCATCACTATCGACGACAACTGCGCCACAACCGCCGGCACACTCAGCATCACCGCCAAGCGCACCTTCTGTCCAGCCGACATAGTCCGACCTTCGCGGATCATCGCCAGCAACCCGTCTGCCTCAGTCTTTATTCTCATAATTCAAAGTGCAAAATTAATCAAAATTTCCGGACCGGTTTTCTGGCATCAATCAGCCCCAGCTTTTCAAGCCTCATAATTATCGCCGTTTGGCTGCGCCCCATCTTCTGCGAGATTTCACGGAAGCCCATTCCGCCACAATAAAGTTTATATAATTTTCTGTCGTCAGCCCTTGTCCAGCGATTGCCGGCATTTGGATGCGGTTCAATTGGCTTGTCCGCAAGGCGTTCAGGCGATATGCACTCCAAAACAAAAACCGACGGCTTGCTTTTGTCATACATCACAATTGTCCGTACCTTCGCCCGTGTCATCGCCACATAAAACAAGCGTCGCTCCTCGCCAAACAAATAACCGTCACTGTCGCTCATCACGAAGCCAAGCACGGGGTCGTCGGCAATAGTCGACGGAAAACCGAAACTACCGTTGTTGCAGTTCAACAGCACCACATAGTCAGCCTCCAAGCCTTTCGAACGATGCATGGTAAGAAACTCCACCTCACGTCCGCAAATCGTATAAAAAAGAGAATTGCCACTACGTCTCTGCCGAAAGTTTTTAGCCAGCAAATAATCGTCATGAGTGTATCGTCCAAGCAAAAACACGGACTTTCCCAAAGGAATCTCCGCCACAATTCGCTCAAGAGCGCCCACGGCATCTCCCCTACTGTATTCACGAAACACAATCTCTGTTTTTGCGTCCGATGAAAACGGATGAATGTTTTTCCTTATCTGAGCAGGGTTACGCTGAATGAACGCCGCCGATTTTTCCACGAGCGGATTTCCGAAACGATATGTAGTCTCAATCTTGTTTAAATCCGTTTTTCCGAAATATTGGTCGAAATGACAAAAGAGATTCATGTCGCTGCCCGAGAAGCGATAGATAGACTGCCAATCGTCACCGACACAATACAGTTGCGCCTGCGGATTGCCACGGCGCAACGCCAACAGGAAGTTATAGCGGTCCATCGAGATATCCTGAAACTCATCGACGATGATACAGTCATAATTTCCTCCGCCATTGGCATTGCACAATGCCGTTGCACCAACAATCAAGTCTGTGAAATCCACCTTTCCCTCGCTTCTCAATATTTCATTGTAGCGCACAACAACCGGTTCCAACACCTTTCCAACAATAAAACGGCTGCGCTTGTCGCCTCTTTGCACGACATTAGCGGCAACGTCAGCCATTGACAGGCAGCTTGTCTTCAGTAAGGTGGCAAACGTGGCGGTCAAGCGGATAAACACCTTCTCGCGCATACTGTTTTCCGGCAGGATTCTGTCGAAAAGCTCATCGCTCCGCACCTCCCGAATCGGGACACCCGCGGCGACAAGTTCACGTTTCAGCCTTTGGCGCGCTTTCTCATAGGCAAAGTCAGCGCTCGACAGTTCAATCAGACGTGTGCCAAATTTTTTATGCACCTCGCGTTTCCACGTAATCCCGTCATTATAGCGTTCGTTGGCCTCTTCATAAGTCAATCCACGATCTTTGGCAAACCACGTAGGCACCATACCATGCTCATCGACGCCAAAATGTTCCAGATAGAGTCTGCACGGCTTTCCGCCGTCCATATAGTGAATCGAGAAGTCGGGACGATACTGCACGTGACGCTCATCAGCCACCTGATGCTCATACGGCTCCTCATATCGGAAATCCACACCAAGCGACGTCAGCAAAAAGCAGATTTTCTTCTCCTCGCCACTGCGCACATGAACTTCGTTTCCGTCCATGTCGGGAAACAGCGCACAATACCGTCTGTCGGTGCTCTCGCCCAACTGCAACCTACGGACATTCTTTGATTTCTCGTCCTCGTCAAGCTCCATCAAGTCGGAATAGTCAGCGAAATATTCCACCAGACATTTCCTATAGTCGGCATTATGGGCAAGTTCCCTATAGATTCGCACAAAAACAGCATCGGTATTGTCACAAATAGACGGCTTGCATTTAGACTGAGCAGAAATAATATCAAGCGCCAACTTATGGAATGTGTATCCGCGCAGGCCCGGATGCGGCATCCTCTCCGTCAGCTCGGCAGCAGCCTTATGAGTGTAACTGATAAGCAGTATCCTCTCCGGCTTGATGTGTTTTTTCTGAATAAGATACTCCACCTTGCCAACTATCGACGACGTCTTGCCACTACCGGCGCTGCTCACCACCAGGCAATTCTGTTCCTCCGACACAATCGAACGCCTCTGCTGGTCGTCGAGAGGATATGCAAGAACGGTGTCGAAAAAAGCCTTATGCTCCCGCAATTTGTCGTCTTTAAAGCGATCGTTGTGAGCATCCACAATGCTGTGGAGATTCTCAAAATCATCCTTGAATTTTGCTATGGAAGGATTGTGAGACATCAGAATCCGGCTTCTTCTTTCAACATCACACACCCTATTATAAACATCAAGCATCGACGACTTCAACTCTTCACACAGGATGGCGTCAACATATCGTCCAGAGTACTCACTGTCTACATACTTCTCCAAATCCGAAACATGCAACCGCTCTGCCACAATTTCTGCTACGGCTTTCTGACGACGGGAATGCACCTGTCGGAAAATCATCAATGCGGCAAACACCGCCAACATCACAGACAAAGCAATCAACATAGACAAGAAGTTTTGATATATTCAAAGTGCAAAATTAATCTTTCATATCCATTCTTTCAACTTTATGCACTATCTTTGTATAAGCATAGAAGACAGAAAAAGATTTATCAATATGGCTGGAATAGGAAAGACCAACGTGGCGCGTCTGCTTGACCGCGCCAAAATAAAATACGAGCTTGTGCCTTACGAGGTCGACGAAACCGACCTTGGCGCACAGCATATCGCCGACCAACTCGGCGAAGACATTCAGCAAGTGTTCAAGACACTTGTGCTGACAGGCGACAAGGTCAAACATTTTGTTTGCGTGGTGCCGGGATGCTGCGAGGTAGACCTCAAGAAAGCAGCGAAGGTGTCGGGCAACAAGAAAGCGGAGATGCTCCACATGAAGGATCTGCTGCCAACCACCGGCTATATCCGCGGAGGATGCTCACCAATCGGTATGAAAAAACCGTTTCCCACGTTTTTCCACCGTTCGTGTCTTGATTTCAACTTCATCTATGTGAGCGCCGGTGTGCGCGGACTGCAACTGAAAATCGACCCCAAGGATTTGATTGAATATGTCGGGGCTTCGACAGCCGACATTATTGTCACACCTAAAGACGAGGATCTCAACGATGAACACATTTGGTAAGATTTTCCGGCTGACGTCGTTCGGCGAGTCGCACGGGACTGCCGTGGGCGGCGTTGTCGACGGTATGCCCGCAGGCATTGCAATCAACCTCGACCGTGTGCAGCACGAACTCGACCGCCGCCGTCCGGGGCAGTCGGCAATCGTCACGCCACGGAAAGAGTCAGACCGCGTAGAAGTGCTGTCGGGACTGTTTGAGGGCGTGACAACGGGCACCCCCATAGGGTTCGAGGTGAGAAACGCCGACCACCACTCAGCCGACTACGGCAACATCCGACAGACGTTCCGTCCGTCGCACGCCGACTACACATACACCGAAAAATACGGGCTGCGCGACCATCGCGGCGGCGGACGCTCGAGCGCGCGCGAAACTATTGCCCGTGTCGTTGCCGGAGCATTCGCTCGCCAGGCATTGGATCAACTCGGCATCTCCATCTACGCCTACACTTCGCAGGTGGGCGACATCAGCCTCGACCCCGACTACCGCAAATACAACCCAGCGCTGGTGGAAACCAACGCCGTGCGCTGCCCCGACCCCGAAACGGCGGCAAGGATGTACGACCTCATCGACAAGGTGAGACGCGAAGGCGACACCATAGGCGGCACGGTGACCTGTGTGGTCAAAGGAGTGCCAGTGGGACTTGGCGAACCGGTGTTCGACAAACTGCATGCCCGACTGGCATACGCCATGATGGGCATAAACGCCGCCAAAGGCTTTGAGTATGGAATGGGATTCGACGGTGTCGGCAACCGAGGAAGCATGATGAACGACGCGTTCACTTCCGACAATGGAAAAATCCACACATCGACCAATCATTCAGGCGGCATACAAGGCGGAATTTCAAACGGCGAGGACATATATTTCCGCGTGGCGTTCAAGCCCGTGGCAACGCTGCTGCGCGACGTCGACACGGTCGACGCCTCGGGCAACCCCACCGTGCTGAAAGCCAAAGGACGCCACGACCCGTGCGTGCTGCCGCGCGCTGTGCCTATCGTGGAGGCCATGGCTGCAATAACTGTGCTCGACATGTATCTGCTCAACAAAACCACCCGTCTGTAATGCACAAGCCATACCGCGACTTCGCCGACTTCCTCCACGAGCGTTTCCCCGACTTCAAGGTGCAGAAGATTGCCATCAACGCCGGCTTCACCTGTCCAAACCGCGACGGCTCAAAAGGCACCGGCGGATGCACATACTGCAACAACCAGACGTTCAACCCCGAATACTGCCGCCCGTCGCTGTCGGTGGGCGAACAGATTGAGAAAGGGCGCACGTTCTTCGGAAAGAAATATCCCGGCATGAAGTATCTGGCTTATTTTCAAGCCTATACCAACACCTACGGCGAACTTGGCCATCTTGTAGACCTCTACGAGGAGGCAGTGGCTTGCCCCGACGTGGTGGGACTGATCATAGGCACCCGCCCAGACTGCATGCCCGACACTCTGCTGCAATATCTCGCATCGCTTTCGCAACGCACATTCGTGATGGTGGAATACGGAGCCGAGACTGCCAGCAACCACACTCTCGACGTCATCAACCGCGGACACTCGTGGGAGGACACCGTCGACGCCGTAAACCGCACACACGCAGCCGGAATTCCTTGCGGACTGCACCTCATCCTCGGACTGCCGGGAGAGTCGGAGGCCGACATTCTCCACACCGTAGACAAGGTGTCGGCTCTGCCAATCGACACCGTCAAGCTCCACCAGCTGCAGATTATCCGCGGCACGCGCCTTGCCCGTCAAGTGGCGTCAGGCGAAGTCAGCGTGGCACGATGGTCGGCAGACGAGTATATATCACTGTGTGTCAAGATAGTGAAGCGCATGCGCAGCGACATCGCCATTGAGCGATTCGTGTCGCTGTCGCCCGAAAACCTGCTCATCTCGCCGCGGTGGGGGCTGAAAAACTACCAGTTCACCAACCTGCTCCACAACGCTCTGAGAAGCAACGACAAAGAATGCTGACAATTTTATCGGTTATTTGGAATTATTCTGAATAATAATTTTTACCTTTGCACCCGTAAAAACAGAAGATAAAGACATTATGAGGCTATCAGACATAAAGACTGGCGAAAGTTGCGTGATTGTCAAAATTTTGGGTCACGGATCGTTTCGCAAGCGTATGATGGAGATGGGATTTGTCAGAGGCAAGAAAATCCTCGTTGAGCAGAACGCTCCGCTGCGCGACCCTATAAAATACCGAATCCTCGACTACGAAATATCGTTGCGACGCGCCGAGGCAAACCTGATAGAGGTGGTGCGCGAGCAACAAGCCGCCGACGTGCCCAATGAAGACATCGCAATCATCAAGGAAGACGACTGCGGATTTATAAACAAATTCGACACCGAACGCCACACCATCAACGTGGCACTCATCGGAAACCCGAACTGCGGAAAGACTTCGCTGTTCAACATCGCCTCAGGAGCAAAGGAGCACGTAGGAAACTACAGCGGTGTCACCGTCGACGCAAAAAGCGGGCGAATGGAGTACAACGGCTACTCGTTCAACATCGTCGACCTGCCCGGCACCTACTCTCTGTCGGCATATTCCCCCGAAGAACTCTATGTGCGGCGCTACCTCCACGACGAGGTGCCCGACGTGATTATCAATGTGGTCGACTCATCCAACCTTGAGCGCAACCTGTATCTGACCACCGAGCTCATCGACATGGACCGCAGCATGGTGATTGCCCTCAACATGTACGACGAGCTGGAACGAAGCAAGGTGACGTTCGACTACGAATCGCTGGAGAGGATGATCGGAGTGCCTATGGTGCCGACCGTGTCAAAAAGCGGAAAAGGCGTAAACGAACTGTTTGACACGATTATAAGCGTCTACGAAGGACGCAACGACGTGGTACGCCACGTGCATATCGGATTCAAGAAAGACATCGAGGACGCCATAAAGCAGATTCAGACGAGGCTCAAGAGCGAGGCAGACCTCGATATGCGGTTCTCCGCTCGCTACCTGTCGATAAAACTGCTTGAGGGCGACAAGGAAGTGGTGACTATGCTGTCGTCACTGCCCCACTACGCTGAAATCAAGGCGCTGCGCGACTCACTGGTGGCAGAAATCGAGAAATCGCACGAAGAGGATATGGCAACAGTGATGGCCAACTCAAAATACGGATTCGTGTCGGGCGCGCTCCGCGAAACGCTCCACACCGAGGACAAGGAAGAGGCCAAAACCACGGCAATGATTGACGCCGTTGTGACAAGCAGGCTGTTCGGATTTCCGATTTTCATATTCATAATGTGGCTGATGTTCTGGGCCACTTTCACCATCGGACAATACCCTATGGACTGGATAGACGCCGGCGTAGGGCTGATTGGCGACCTCATCAGCACATACATGCCCGACGGTCCGGTAAAGGATATGCTCATCGACGGCGTAATCGGCGGTGTGGGCGGTGTGATAGTGTTCCTGCCCAACATCCTCATCCTCTACGCCTTCATCTCGTTTATGGAAGACTCCGGATATATGGCGCGAGCCGCCTTCATAATGGACAAAATAATGCATAAGATAGGACTCCACGGAAAATCGTTCATCCCGCTGGTGATGGGATTCGGATGCAACGTGCCGGCAATCATTGCCACACGCACCATCGAGAGCCACTCGAGCCGTCTGATTACGATACTCATCGACCCGTTCATGTCGTGCGGCGCGCGTCTGCCCATCTATCTGCTTCTAATCGGCGTGTTCTTCCCCAATCACGCCAGTCTGGCACTGCTCAGCCTGTATGCGCTCGGCATAATCGTGGCGGTGGTCACCGCAAGACTGCTGCGCAAATTCCACTACAAGAAGGATGAGACACCGTTTGTGATGGAGCTTCCGCCCTACCGCATCCCGACCATGAAGGCCACGATGCGCCACATGTGGGCTAAAGGACAGCAATATCTGAAAAAGATGGGAGGCATCATCCTCGTAGCGAGTCTCATAATCTGGATGCTCAGTTATTTCCCGCGTCCAACTGAAGCTCAGGAAGCCTCAGCACGCACGGAAATGATTCATGATGGCAACACCAACGTGACTCCGGAAAACGTAACAAAAGTGGCGACCACCGAGAATTCGTGTCT
>OGJV01000608.1_pt1 | contig 20134 bp, 19 predicted proteins | sample 1572271 | NCBI WGS metagenome assembly OGJV01 (sample SAMEA2582107, study PRJEB24529) | metagenome | biome: Human gut stool | place: China | collected 2011
CTTGGCTCTCCCCTTGGGAGAGCTGGCGCGGGAGCGCCTGAGAGGGCGAGGGCGCTAACGTTTGTAAATGCAGGTTTCTGCTATGCGATAAACGAAAAGCGTTCCGGGCTCTCTTTTGCATCGTTTACGAAAATTGCATAGAAAATGCGGTAAAACTATGCTAAAATAAGGGCAACAAGTACAGAAAACCCCGTTCTGGGGGCAAGAAGAAAAAAGGAGAACCACCATGCAAAAGACCATCTGGATCACCGGCGCAAGTTCCGGCATCGGCCGGGAGTTCGCCCGCCGGTACGCCGCCATGGGCTGTCGGCTCATCCTGACCGCCCGCCGCGCCGACCGTTTGCAGGCTCTTGCCAAGGAGCTGTACGCAGCCCACGGCACCGACTGCCGCATCGAGACCGCCGACCTCTCCCGCGCCGAGGAGTGCAGCCGCCTGTGCGAGGTGCTGGCTGATGAACACATCGACATCTTCATCAACAACGCCGGTTTCGGCGTCTGCGGCAGCATTCTGGAAACCGATGAAGCCCGCGAGGAAGAGATGATCCAAGTGAATGTTGCCGCCATGGCGCGGCTGTTCCGCGCCGTGGTGCGCAAGATGAACGCACAGGGCGGCGGCACCATCCTGAATGTGGCGTCCTCTGCGGGGCTGCTGCCCGGCGGGCCCTATATGGCGGGCTACTACGCCAGCAAAGCTTATGTGGTCAGCCTGACCCGCGGCGTGGCCGAGGAGCTGCGGGAGATGCACAGCCCGGTCTACGTCTGCGCCCTCTGCCCCGGCCCGGTGAATACCGAGTTCAACGACCACGCCGGTGTGGTGTTTGCCCTGCGGGGCATCACGCCCGAGCTGTGCGTGGAGGAGGCTCTGCTGGGCATGATGCACCGCAAGACCATCATTGTGCCCTCCGCCTTCATGCGGCTGTGCACCAGCGCCCAGCGCCTTGTGCCCATTCCCCTGCTGATGCCCATCGTGGCACGCCAGCAGAAGAAAAAGCTGGGGTAAAAGACAAAAGTCGTCCAAACTTGTCAACAAGCCCAAATTAAGCCGGAATATCTTGTGCACCGTGACAAGGCACGTCAGTTCACACAAATTGATGACGGAAAAACAGCGGGTTGACGTGCTATTTTTTCGGTGAAAAAACGAAAATCTAAAGAAAGTACAACAAAACTTCACAAGAATGTGCCTTGACACTTTCTGCAAAGGATGCTAGACTGGTATACAAGTAAGAGCGCACTCCGGCATGGCCGGATACGACGCGCTTTGCAAAGCAGCACGGCTGCGATTCTGCGCCGTGTAGAATACGATTTTTGACAGGAGGACTTTATTATGGCACAGTGCACTCCCAAATCTTTTGACCTGACCGGCAAGGTGGCGCTGATCACCGGCGCATCCTACGGCATCGGCATGGCAATTGCAAAGGCTATGGCAGCCAACGGCGCTACCATCGTGTTCAATGATATCAAGCAGGAGCTGGTGGACAAGGGTCTGGCTTCCTATGCAGAGGCCGGCATCAAGGCTTACGGCTACGTCTGCGACGTCACCGACGAGGATGCCGTCAACGCTATGGTGGCAAAGATCACCGAGGAAGTCGGCCACATCAACATTCTGGTCAACAACGCCGGTATCATCAAGCGCATCCCCATGACCGAGATGAGCGCTGCTCAGTTCCGTCAGGTCATCGACGTGGATCTGAACGCTCCCTTCATCGTGGCAAAGGCCATCATCCCCGACATGATCGCACAGGGCGGCGGCAAGATCATCAACATCTGCTCCATGATGAGCGAGCTGGGCCGTGAGACCGTTTCTGCTTATGCAGCAGCCAAGGGCGGCCTGAAGATGCTGACCAAGAACATCGCTTCCGAGTACGGCGCATACAACATCCAGTGCAACGGCATCGGACCCGGCTACATCGCTACCCCGCAGACCGCACCGCTGCGCGAGATCCAGCCCGACGGCAGCCGTCACCCCTTCGACCAGTTCATCGTTGCCAAGACCCCCGCAGGCCGCTGGGGCGAGGCCGAGGATCTGGGCGGACCCGCTGTGTTCCTGGCATCTGAGGCTTCTGACTTTGTCAACGGCCTGATCCTGTATGTGGACGGCGGCATTCTGGCCTACATCGGCAAGCAGCCCCAGTAAACGCTGAGGGCACTCCGCAGTTCTGACCCCGGGGACTGCCGCACAGCGTTGTGTGGCAGTCCCCTTTTGTTTGTACGGGAAAGGATGTTATGCTATCATGGAAAAAGCACATCAGGATATCCCTTGGGTGCCCCATGCCGAAATTGCCCCGGAACCCTGCGGCCCCGGGGTGCAGCGCCGCGTGCTGGCTTACAGCAAGGACGCCATGTGTGTGGAAAACACCTTTGAGACCGGCGGCGTGGGTGCCATGCACTGCCACCCTCACACCCAGATCACCTATATCGTCTCCGGGCGATACCGCTTTACCATCGGGGACGAGACCCGGGAGGTAGGCCCCGGCGATACCCTGCTCAAGCAGAACGGCGTCATGCACGGCTGCGTCTGTCTGGAGGGCGGTGTGATGCTGGATTTCTTTACCCCCATGCGGGAGGACTTTGTATAACACCTGCATACCGCAGGGAAAAATAAGAAGGAGAACCATTGTTATGAAGATCGCACTTATCAACGAGAACAGTCAGGCCGCCAAGAATGGCCTCATCGAAGCCGCCCTGAAGAAGGTGGTGGAGCCCATGGGCCACGAGGTGGTCAACTACGGCATGTACGCCGCCGACGATGCTGCACAGCTGACCTACGTGCAGTGCGGCATTCTGGCTGCTATCCTGCTGAACAGCGGCGCTGCGGACTACGTTGTTACCGGCTGCGGCACCGGCGAGGGCGCCATGCTGGCACTGAACAGCTTCCCCGGCGTCATCTGCGGCCATGTGGAGGACCCCGTGGATGCCTACACCTTTGCCCACGTCAACGACGGCAACGCCGTTGCCATGCCCTTTGCCAAGGGCTTTGGCTGGGGCGGTGAGCTGAACCTCGAGTACTGCTTCGAGAAGCTGTTCGGCTTCGGCCACGGTCAGGGCTACCCCAAGGAGCGCGTTGTGCCCGAGCAGCGCAACAAGAAGATTCTGGACGGCGTGCGCGCTGCCACCTTCAAACCCCTCATCGAGTGCCTGAAGAGCATTGATCAGGAGCTGCTGAAGGGCGCTGTGGCCGGTGCCAAGTTCTCTGAGCTGTTCTTCGCTTCCTGCAAGGACGAGGAGCTGGCCGCTTACGTCAAGACCCTGCTGTAAGCTGCGGAGGAGATCATGCAAGGACTGACCCTGTTCAACCTGAACCTCACCCACCTGCTGGATGCCTTTCTGGAAACTGCAGTGCCCATGATCGCCGGTCTTGCCGAGGTGGTGGGTCTGTTCATCATCATCACCAGTCTGGCCAAGGCCACCTTCTACTATGTTCGCGCCACCTTCTTCAACGACCACCGGGACTTCCACCATGAAATGAGCAGCGGCCTGACCACCGCGCTGGAATTTCTGATGTCAGCAGAGATCGCCAAGACCTTTTTGCTGCAAAATCTGGAGTCCGTGGTGCCGCTGGCGGCTACCTTTGCGCTGCGCGCCTTGATGAGTATGCTGCTGCACTGGGAGATGGAGGGCGGCCATCGCCCGGCCAACGCCAAGGAAAAGGACAAGTCCGGCTCTCCGAAGGACGGCAAAAACGGCTGACAGGCAAAAGATTTGCCAAACTTTAGCAGGGCAAAGTTTTACCGTGTTGTGAAAAACGTAAAACCTTGAGATGAATACTTGACAGGTTTGCACAAAGAGACTATACTCGTGCCATCGAAAGCAAAGGCGCTGACGGAAGCAATTCCGCCGGCGCCTTTTGTGTTTTCGGGGATACTGCCGCACGGAGAGAATAGAGGGCTCCCTGTGCAAAAAAACGACCGTAGGAGGTAGGAAAGTATGTTTAGCTCCGTCAACACCTGTTGGACGCTCGTAGGAGCGTTTCTAGTGTACTTCATGCAGGCCGGATTCGCCCTGTGCGAGGCCGGCTTCACCCGGGCAAAGAACACCGGCAACATCCTGATGAAAAACATGATGGATTTCTGCATCGGCACGCCCTGCTACTGGCTCATCGGCTTCGGCCTGATGTTCGGCGGCACCGGCGCACTGATCGGCGGTTTCGATCCTTTCATTCAGGGTGATTACAGCCATCTGGGTCTGGATATCCCCCTGTGGGTGTACATCGTGTTCCAAACCGTGTTCTGCGCTACGGCAGCCACCATCGTCTCCGGCTCCATGGCCGAGCGCACCAACTTCAAGGCCTACTGCGTGTACTCCGCCGCCATCTCGCTGGTGGTGTACCCCATCTGCGGCCACTGGATGTGGGGCGGCGGCTGGCTGCAGAGCATGGGCTTCCACGATTTTGCAGGTTCCGCAGCCGTGCATAACGTGGGCGGCGTCATCGCTCTGCTGGGTGCATGGATGCTGGGCCCCCGTATTGGCAAGTACGATAAGGACGGCAACCCCCACGCCATCCCCGGTCACAACCTGACCGCCGGTGCTCTGGGCGTGTTCATCCTGTGGTTCTGCTGGTTTGGCTTCAACGGCGGCTCTTCCCTGAGCCTGTCCACCGATGCCACCATGACCCTGACCGGTCTGGTCTGCTTCAACACCAACCTTGCCGCAGCCGTTGCCACCTGCGTGACCATGATCTTCACTTGGCTGCGCTACGGTAAGCCGGACGTCTCCATGACCCTGAACGGCTCTCTGGCAGGCCTTGTGGCTATTACCGCAGGCTGCGATACTGTCTCCCCCTTTGGCGCCTTCTTCATCGGCTTTGTGGCCGGGTTCCTTGTGGTGCTGAGCGTGGAATTCTTTGATAAGATCGCCAAGGTGGATGACCCCGTAGGTGCTGTTTCCGTCCACTTTGCAAACGGCGTCTGGGGCACCATTGCGGTGGGTCTGTTCTCCACCGGTTCCAACACCGCCCATGCCGGTCTGTTCTACGGCGGCGGTCTGGCACAGCTGGGCACCCAGCTGCTGGGTCTGGTCTGCGTGGACGCCTACGTTGTGATCGTGATGTTCATCATCTTCAAGATCATTGATAAGACCCTCGGCCTGCGTGTGCCCGCCGAGGTGGAGATCGACGGTCTGGACATCCACGAGCACGGTCTGGCTTCCGCTTATGCAGGCTTTGCCATCTCGGATGCAAACTCCGCTGCCATGACCCCCAACGAGAACACCGATCTGGGCGAGGACGATGTCACCAAGGCTTCGGCAAAGCAGATGGATGCTGCCGTGCCGGTGGTGCGTGAGCCTGTGATCCACGATGGCGTCTACGACACCGGGATGCATAAGGTGTCCATCATTGCAAAGCTGGCAAAGTTCGATCAGCTCAAGACCGCCCTGAATGATCTGGGTGTCACCGGCATGACCGTAACGCAGGTCATGGGCTGCGGCATCCAGAAGGGTACGCCGGAAAAGTACCGCGGCGTGCCGGTGGATACTACCCTGCTGCCCAAGATCAAGGTGGAAGTCATCGTCTCCCGCATCAGCGTGGACGCTGTGGTGGAGGCCGCCAAGAAGGCCCTGTACACCGGCCATATCGGCGATGGCAAGATCTTTGTCTACAACGTGACCCGCGTGGTCAAGATCCGCACCGGCGAGGAAGATTACGCCGCGCTGCAGGACGTGGAGTAACCCTCCACAAGTTTCTCTGCTGTTCCCGCTGCGGCGGCAGCCCGGCGGCTCCGACACAGTTCCCGCCGCCCGGCGTGACAGATAGATCGTTCTCCTTTTTCCTTTTCCTTTTTTGTTCGAGTTTACAGTAAGCCAAAAGCCCCGCTCCTGCGCACAAGGGAGCGGGGCTTTTGCTGTGAAAAAAAGTGCCCCGGAAACGCCTGTCGGCGTTTCCGGGGCACTTATCATTTATACCTTACAGGCTGCGGGTGCGGATCTCGGTGGTGACCTTGGCGATGAAGTCCTCAAGGCTCATCTCGGTGGTCTCGCCCTTGCGGTCGCGCACGGAGATGTTGCCGGCCTCGGCTTCCTTGGCGCCCAGCACCAGCATATAGGGCACGCGGTCCACCTGCTGTGCGGCACGGATCTTGTAGCCGATCTTCTGGTTGTCGTCGTCCAGCACAACGCGGACACCGGCATCTGCCAGCTTCTCGGTCACGTCCTGTGCGTACTCCAGCGTCTTTTCGGACACGGGCAGCACCTTGACCTGCGTGGGAGCCAGCCAGGTGGGGAACTTGCCCTTGGTCTCCTCGATCAGGTAGGCCATGAAGCGGTCCAGAGAGCCCAGAATTGCGCGGTGCAGCACCACAGGGGTCTTTTCGGAGCCGTCCTTGTCCACATAGGTCAGGTGGAACTTTGCGGGCAGGCAGAAGTCCAGCTGGCAGGTGGACAGGGTGTACTCGGCACCCACGGCGGGCTTCACGTTCACGTCCAGCTTCGGGCCATAGAAAGCAGCCTCGCCGATCTCCTCGGTGAAGTGGATGCCCAGCTCGGTCAGCACTTCGCGCAGGGCCTGCTCTGCATGATTCCACATGGCATCATCGTCGTGGTACTTCTTCTTGTCGGCGGGGTCGCGCAGGCTCAGCACGCAGCGGTAATCGGTAATGTTGAAGTCCTTGTACACCTCAAAGATCAGGTTGCATACGTCTGCCACTTCGCTCTTGATCTGCTCCGGGGTGCAGAACAGGTGGGCGTCGTTCTGGCAGAAGTGACGGCCGCGCTCGATGCCCTTCAGGGTGCCGGAGGACTCGTAGCGGAAATCGTGGGCGATCTCACCGATGCGCATGGGCAGGTCACGGTAGGAGTGGGGACGGTTTGCGTAGATCATCATGTGATGGGGGCAGTTCATCGGGCGCAGAACATAGCTCTCGCCCTCCATCTCCATGGCGGGGAACATATTCTCGCGGTAGTGATCCCAGTGACCGGAGGTCTTATACAGGTTCACAGTGCCGATGCAGGGAGTCATAACGTGCAGGTAGCCGCGTGCACGCTCCTTCTCCTTGATATAGTTCTCCAGCTCCTGCCAGACGGTGTAGCCTGCGGGCAGGAACATGGGCAGGCCGCGGCCCACCAGATCATCGGTCATGAACAGGCCCATCTCCTTGCCGATCTTGCGGTGATCGCGCTCGCGGGCCTCCTGCTGCTCCTTCTCCCATGCGTCCAGCTCTTCCTGATTGCGGAAAGCCACGCCGTTGATACGGGTCAGCATCTTGTTTTCCTTGTCGTTCTTCCAGTATGCGCCGGACTGCTGGGTGATCTTAAAGGCCTTCAGTGCCTTGGTGTAGGTCAGGTGGGGTCCGATGCACATATCCACGTACTCGCCCTGCTGGAAGAAGCTGAACTCGGTCTCGTCAGCCAGATCTGCCATGTGCTCCACCTTGTAGTGCTCCTGACGCTCCTCCATCAGCTTTTCAGCCTCGGCACGGGGCAGGATGAAGGGCTTGATGGGCAGGTTCTCCTTGACGATCTTGCGCATCTCTTTTTCGATGTTGGCCAGATCCTCGTCGCTCAGCTTCTGGTCACCCAGATCGACATCATAGTAAAAGCCGTTCTCGGTGGCAGGGCCGAAGGCAAAATCAGCCTGCGGGTACAGGCGCTTGATGGCCTGTGCCATAACGTGAGCAGCGGTGTGACGGATAACGTGCAACTCCTGATCCTGCGGGCACTCGTCCACATGACCGTCCTTGTAGATGATCTTCATAGTAGATTCTCCTTTGACAATGTGGTTTTGAACAAAAATAAAAAGCGCTTCACCCCGTAAAACTCACGGGATGAAGCGCCGATCAAATGTCTGCGTTCCACGGTTCCACCCGAATTGCGCGCTCCCCGGCGGGGAAACGCGCCCCTCGCAGTGCTGTAACGGGCACGCCCGGCAGAGGTTCGCCTCTGCACTCTGCGGTGGTAGAAGCCGGGGTCATGGCAGGCTGCTTGCAGCACCCGGAAACCCGGGGCAGCCCTCTCTGCGGCATGAAAAGCGGGGCTTCAGTTTGTCCGCATCAATGTTTTGGACAGGATGAAACTACGCTGATTGTAGCACGCCGGAACAAAAAAATCAAGGGATAGCGGCAGAAATGTACTTTTTTATGCGCCCTGCTTCTCCACGCTGCGCACAGCCAGCGCCTTGGCGGGCTTCATCAGCAGCACGCACACGCCGTTGAACAGCACGGAGCCTACGATGAAGGTGATAAAGAACTGCGGCAGATGGGTGGTCAGTGCAGGGATATCGATGCAGGCCACGGTCAGGTAGGCAAAGCCCACATTGTTCAGCACCTTGGGTGCATAGGGGTGCAGGATGATGAGGATGAACAGCACCACGGCCAGCGGCAGGATAAAGCCAAAGAAATCGCCCAGAATGGGGGTCAGGGCACTGATGGACAGCAGCGCCGCCACGGTGAACACCAGACCCACAAGGCCGCCCAGCTCCACGGTGACAAGTCGGTCCTTCACATCGCCCTCCAGCGTGAACATCATGATATTGCTCAGGAAGATCAGCCAGCTGTACTCCATGCCGGTCAGGTGGATGACGGCGTTTGCGATCAGGATCCAGACCAGCAGCATCAGGCGGAAGTAAAGCAGAAAGCGCTTGGTTACGGCCTCGTTCATAGGGGGTGTCCTCTCTTTCTCGTCTGTATTGACAAGTACTCCTTTTCAAATATGCGGATGTTTTAGCAAGTAATACTTGCACTAAACGGGATAAGTATACAATACTTCCCAGAAAAAGGCAACAGTTTGGCAAGTAAAAGTTGCAATTTATGTAAATCCGGTATGGCAGGGAAGCTGGGGATGCAGACGGATGAGGGCGCAAGCTGCGAGAAACTCCCCCAGTCATCTCGCTTTGCTCGATGCCAGCCCCCTCGGAGATGGGGCCTTTGGCATGACGGCAAAGTTTCCGGCTAAAGCGTAAAGTTTCCGCCGCCGCTCTTGGCTCCCCCTCTGCACCTTGCCACAGGCGGCGAAGCAGTGTATAATAGCCTCAGAACGCTACAACGCCGGAAACCCCGGCAGATACAGGAGGAAATACAGATGAATAAACCAGTACTGGTCGTCATGGCAGCTGGCATGGGCAGCCGCTACGGCGGCATGAAGCAGATCGACCCGGTAGGCCCCAACGGACAGGTCATTATGGACTACTCCCTTTACGATGCCCGCCGCGCTGGCTTTGAGACCGTGATCTTTGTCATCAAGCACGAGATCGAGGACGCCTTCAAGGCAGCCATCGGCGACCGCGTGGCCAAGGCGATGGACGTGAAGTATGCCTTCCAGCAGCTGGAGGAACTGCCCGCAGGCTTTGCCGTGCCGGAGGGACGTGTAAAGCCTTGGGGCACCTGCCATGCCGTGCTGGCCGCAAAGCCCCTCATTGACGGCCCCTTTGCGGTCATCAATGCAGACGACTACTACGGCCCGGAGGCGTTTCAGGTGATGTACGATTACCTGTCCACCCACGCCGATGATGAGTTCTACCGCTACTGCATGGTCAGCTATCTGCTGAAAAACACCCTGTCCGAGAACGGCAGCGTGGCACGCGGCGTGTGCATCAAAAACGAGGACGGCACCCTGCAAAGCGTGACCGAGCGCACCCGCATCGAGCCTTGCGATGGCGGCGCACACTACACCGAGGACGGCGGCGAGAGCTGGGTAGACCTGCCCGGCGACACCCCCGTGAGCATGAACCTGTGGGGCTTTGGCAAGAGCTTTCTGGACGAGGCCGAGCAGCGCTTTGCGGGCTGGCTGACCGAGAACCTGCCGGTGAACCCCCTGAAGTGCGAGTACTTCCTGCCGCTGGTGGTGACCGAGCTGATCGAGGAGAACAAGGCAAAAATTCAGGTGCTGCGCAGCACCGATAAGTGGTTCGGCGTCACCTACCGGGAGGACAAGCCCTTGGTGGTGGATGCCATTGCCCGCAAGACCGCCGAGGGTCAGTACCCCGAGAAGCTGTGGGAGTAAGTGCCCGCAGGGCGGGTGGGACGATTTAGAATGCCCTCCGCTGTGCTCTGGGCATTTTCAGCGGAAAGAATATTTTAAATTTCGGGGTTCAGAAACGCCTGCGGAGTTTGGCGGGGCAAAGCCCCTCCATCTGCTAACGCAGACCACTCCGCTGCTTGAAAGCCCCACTGGGGCTTTCATTGCTGTGCAACCGCAGCCTTTTCTGAACCCCATTTTCACGAGAAGAGCCGTAAAGGGAAAAGGCAGCGTGTCCAACTCCTCCCGTGAAAATGCAACGTCGGGCAGCCCGCAGGCTGCCCGACGTTGCTCTAATATAAATAATTCTTCCGCTATTGATGCGCAAAGCGAACGCGGAGCGCATTTAAATCGTTCTGCCATTGCCGCGCGGCAGCAAATATCATTTATAAAAAACGTTCCAGCTGGATGCGGTTATCCTCTTCAAAATCCTGCAGCCGCTGGGCAAGGCGTTTTGCACCCGGGGCGGCGTTGGGGTAGTCCTTGCAGCTTTTTACGCAGTCCACCACCCCCATGCCGCTGCCCTGTGTGAGCATCTCGGCCAGATTGCGGGTGGACTTGTCCGTAAGGGTTTTGAGCCCGATGCCCATTTTCGTGTTCAACTTTGCCATGGTGCTCTGCCCCTGCGCACTGCCGCCGCAGGCTTCGATGGCGGTGTGCGCTTCCTGATTCAGCTGGCGGTAGATGTTCCGCTGGCGCAGCAGTTCGGCCTTGAACTGCACATCGTTGGTCATGGGTAAGATCTGCTCCAAGGTGTTCTTGCCCATCTCGGTGTTCTGCACCACGGCCTCTAACAGGTTCAGGTTATCGTTTTTCTGGTTTTCCATACAAAAATCCCCCTTTGGCACCTAGTATGTGCCCAAAGGGGGATTATATACGTTATTTCTCAGCAGATCTTATTGCCGCCGGAGATCTGGATGCCGCGCAGCCGCTCGTCACAGATGGCGTACAGGCGCTGCCAGCAGTTGGCGGCGCTGTCCAGCTCGTCCAGCCCTGCCACTGCGACGCTCAGGGTAAAGGGCACCCGCTTCATCATGCCCATGGAGGTGATGCACTCGTGGGGCATTTCGGCGTAGATGTTCCGCATCTGCTTGGCCAGCTGCCCGCCGTCCAAGTCCAGACAGCCCACCACAAAGGTGGTGCCGGTCAGGCGGCAGACGATCTGACTGCCCGGGATATCGAAATACTTTTTCCACTGGTTTGCCACAAAGCAGATCAGCTGATCCATCACCGGCTGACCGTAGGTGTCCCGCAGCTGTGCACCGTGATCCAGCGATACCAGCGCCACAGCAGCCTTGCGCCCCTGTGCAGCCCAGCGGTCCAGCTCGGCGGCGATCACGGTCTCAAGGTAGCGGCGGTTGTACACGCCGGAAAGAAAATCGTGGTTCAGATCCTCGCGGCACAGCTCCCGCTCGCGGGCGCTCATGCGCTCTTCCGGCAGCAGATTGCCTGCCAGCGGGGCAGACATGGTGATCCGCCACAGCTTGCCGTCTGCCCGCACCGTGCGGTGCAGCACGCAGCTTACCCGGCCGTTGCACAGGCTATAACTCACCTGTAAGCCCTCGTCCTGCCAGCCGGTGCCCTGTGGCAGCTCGTCCAGCAATACCGTTTCAAACGCAGCCTGTGCGCCCTCGGCAAAGGTACGCAGATCCTGCTCTGTCCATTCTCTGTCCATCTGTAATTTCCCCATCATCAGTACGCGCCGCCGCTTCCGACGGGCGAAATCCCAATTTTCCCACAAATCCGGGAACTTACGGCTATTATACCATTGGAATACAGAGTTTTCCAGCAAAACGCACAAATTTTTACGGCAGTTTTTACAATTTCGTCAGATTGCTAATTATTTCACGTTTTGAGCGTCTGCATTGCAGCGGCAGTACACGGCGCACTCGGCTTCGATCTGTGCGGCAAGGGCTTTGGTGTCAAAACCGGCCTTGGCACGCCATGCCCAGTTGCCGCCCAGCTTGCCCGGGGTGTTCAGGTGCGCCTCGGCACCCAGACCCAGCCAGTCGTACATGGGAATGATGGCTCTGTCCGCCACCGAGCCCAGCGCCGCCCGCAGCAGGGCGGTGCGTGCGGCGGCAGTCTTGACCGCTGCCACCTCCTTGGCGGTAGGCTTGCAGGGGGTCAGGTGCAGATAGGCTGCGGCGGTGGCCTTTTCCTTTTCGGAAGCGCCGTTCTCCCACCAGTCGGTCAGGGTGGTGTTGTCGTGGGTGCCGGGGTAGACCACGCCGTTCTTGACGTGGTTATGGGGCAGATACTCGTTGTCCCCGCCGCCGAAGGCAAACTGCAGCACCTTCATGCCCGGGAAGGTGCTGTCGGCCAGCAGCTTGCGCACGCTGGGGAACAGTTCGCCCAAGTCCTCGGCAATGATGGGCAGCTTGCCCAGTGCCGCCTTCAGTGCATCGAACAGCTCCATGCCGGGGCCGTTCTCCCACTTGCCGGTGCGGGCGGTGGTACTGTCTGCCGGGATGGCCCAATAGGTGTCGAAGCCGCGGAAGTGGTCAATGCGCAGCAGGTCGTAGATGCCCAGTGCGTGGCGCACCCGCTGGATCCACCAAGCGTAGCCGGTCTTTTTGTGGTACGCCCAGTCGTACAGGGGGTTGCCCCACAGCTGACCGTCTGCGGAGAAGTAGTCCGGCGGGCAGCCCGCCACCCGGGCAAAGCGGCCGTCGGCGTCCAGCTCAAACAGCTTGCCGCCCACCCATGCGTCCACCGAGTCGGCAGAGACGTAGATGGGGATATCGCCAAGGATTTGCACGCCCTTCTCGTTGGCGTAGGCCTTGACTGCCTGCCACTGGACGCTGAACTTGTACTGCACGAACTTCCAGAAGCCGATCTCCTCCTCGTTTGCGGCGGCAAAGGCAGTCAGCGCGGCTTTGTCGCGGCGGCGGTAGGGGGCGTCCCACTCCACCCAGTTCTTCATCTTGTTGGCGACTTTCAGTGCCATGTACAGGGCGTAATCCTCCAGCCAGTCCTCGTTGGCAAGGGTGAAGGCGTAGTAGTCATCGGGGTAGTAGTAGGCACAGCCGTGCAGCCCGGCGCACTGGCTGCGCCATGCGGCGTAAGCCTTGCGCAGCACTGCAAAACGGCTGACATACAAAGTGCCGTAGTCCACTTCCAGCGGGTTTTTGCCCCAGCTTTCTGCTTTGAGGTCTGCGGCGGTCAGCAGACCCTCTTTTTCCAGCGTTTCCAAATCCACAAAATAGGGGTTGCCCGCAAAGGCAGAGCAGCTCTGGTAGGGGCTGTCGCCGTAGCCGGTGGGGCTGAGCGGCAGCAGCTGCCAGATCGTCTGCCCTGCCGCAGACAGGAAATCCACAAATTGAAATGCCGCCTTGCCAAAGCAGCCGATCCCGTAAGGGCCGGGCAGACTGGATACCGGCATCAGAATACCACTTTCACGCATGATCCGTTACCTTCCTCGCTGTCAATTTTCGGGAATATTCGTTGTTTCCTATCATAACATAACCGCAAACTATTTTCCACAGGCAAAAATCGTGGTATACTGAAAAAGATGACGCTTTGAACTCCCTCAGGCAAAGCCTGACGGCTTTGCCAGCTCCCTCTGGGAGGGAGCCTTTGGCATAGCAGGAAAGTTTCTTGTTGCGTCTGAAACTTTAGTGACAGGGCTGACGGCGTGCGCCCTCTCAGTCACCTGCGGTGACAGCTCTCCCAAAGGGAGAGCCAAGAGCACTGCCGGAAGCTCTCTCATTGCACCTAATACTTTAGCGATGCGCTTTACGGCGTGCGCCCTCTCCGTCATCGCTGCGCGATGCCACCTCTCCCAAAGGGAGAGGCAAGAGCACTGCCGGATGCTTTCTCATTGCACTTAAAACTTTAGCAATGAGCATTAGACCTTGGCTCTCCCCTTGGGAGAGCTGGCGCGGGAGCGACTGAGAGGGCGAGCGCTCCACTATTGTCAATCGTTCTATTTTACAGGAGGTACTCGCGCGATGCAGCGCACAGAAAAATACTTTGAGCAGGACGCTTTCCGCACCGAATGCGAAAGCATCATCCTTGCCGCAGAGCCGGACGAAAAGACCGGCGGCGGGCGCATTGCGCTGGACGGCACGGTGTTCTACCCGGAGGGCGGCGGTCAGCCCGCCGACCGGGGCACTCTGACCCTGCCGGACGGCACGGTGCTGCGGGTGTCGGACGTCCATGAGCAGGCAGGCGTTATCTGGCATACGGTGGATGCCCTGCCCGCTGCCGCAGCGCCCGGCGCAGCCGTTGCCGGCTGCATCGACTGGGACTGGCGCTTTGACAAAATGCAGCAGCACACCGGCGAGCATATCCTCTCCGGCATCCTGCACCAGATGTTCGGGGCGGAGAACGTGGGCTTCCATGTGGGCACCGAGGCGGTGCGCATGGACACTAGTGTGCCCATCAGCCCCGAGGGGCTGCGGCAGGCAGAGCTTGCCGCCAACCGCATCGTGTGGCAGGATGTGCCGGTGCTCATCAGCTACCCCACCCGGGAAGAGCTTGCCGCCCTTGTCTACCGCTCCAAAAAGGAGATCGAGGGGCAGGTGCGCATTGTGACCATCCCGGGCGCGGACGTCTGCGCCTGCTGCGGCACCCACACCCGCACCACCGGTCAGGTGGGGCAGATCAAGATCCTTGCCAGCGAGAACTACAAGGGCGGCGTGCGGCTGAGCGTGGTGTGCGGTGCCCGTGCGCTGGCGGCGGCACAGGCCATGCGCGCCCGGCAGGCCGATATTGGTGCGCTGCTTTCTGCCAAAGCCGACCAGACCGCTGTGGCGGTACACCGCGTATACGACGAGTATACCGCGCTCAAGTTTACACATTTCGGACTGTGCAGCCAGCTGTTTGACGCCCTTGCGCAGCTGACAGCGCCCGATGCAGACGCCATCCGCACCCTGCCGGGGCTGGACCCGGACGGGCTGCACCGGCTGGCTGTCCGTCTGACCGAAGCCACCACCGGCCTGTGCGCCGCCCTGACCCCCACCGAAAAAGGCACCGGCTACTGCCTTGCCCGGCGGGACGGCGATGTGCGCGCCCTGACCAAAGCACTGAACGCCGCCCTGAACGGACGCGGCGGCGGCAAGCCCGGCATCTGTCAGGGCAGCTGCGCCGCCACCCCGGAGCAGGTGGAGAGATTTTTGAAGGAGAACAACAAACTATGAGAATGCGTTTCAAACCCTATGCCCACGACGAACTGATGGCTGCGGATTTCCATGTGCACGAGCCCCTCATCTGGGGCGGCAAATGGCACGGCCAGTATGCCCGCCCGGAGCAGCCCTTTATTCTGGAGCTGGGCTGCGGCAAGGGCGGCTTCATCTCCCAGCTGGCCTGCGCCCACCCGGAAAACAACTATCTGGGCATCGATATCACCGACAAGGTGCTCATCCTTGCCAAGCGCAAGATCGAAGCCGCCTATCAGGCAGCGGGACGCCCCATCGACAACGTGAAGATCATGAGCACAGATATCGAGCGCATCAAGGGCGTCATCACCCCGGAGGACGAGGTCAGCCGCATTTACATCAACTTCTGCAACCCGTGGAGCAAGAACGACTCCTCCCACAAGCACCGCCTTACCTACCCGCGCCAGCTCATCGCCTACCGCGAGTTTCTGAAGGACGGCGGCGAGATCTACTTCAAGACCGACGACGATGATCTGTTCCGGGACAGCGTGGAGTACTTCCCCGCTTCCGGCTACGACATCGAGTGGATCACCTACGACCTGCACGAGAACGAGCCGGAGTGGAACATCCGCACCGAGCACGAGGGCATGTTCACCGAGATGGGCATTAAAATCAAAGCGCTCATTGCCCGCAAAAAGCCCGGTGCCGACAGCGTGACTTGGGTAGACCCCAAGGTGCTCAAGCGGATGGCACGGGAAGCTGCCGCCGCCGAAGCCGCCGCACAGGAAGGCGAAGGAAATGTCTGACCCCTGTGAGCTGTGCCTGAATAATGTTCAGGACGAATACGGCAGCTACTACTGTGCGCAGGGCGCTGCGCTGGACGAGGACGAGATGGCGCGCTATCTTGCCCGCAATACCGCTGCCTGTCCCTTTTTTGAGCCGGGGGACGAATATAAGATCGTATCCAAACAGAACTGAAGAACGGAGGTGCCTATGGTAAGCTTTCTTACCGATACCGTGGTATGCGGCTTTTCGCTGTACCACATTCTGGCCTATTTCCTGATCTATTCCTGCATAGGCTGGTGTCTGGAGGTCATCTATGCCGCCGCCACCACCGGTCAGCTGGTGAACCGGGGCTTCCTCAACGGCCCGGTCTGCCCCATCTACGGCTTTGGCATGGTCATTGTGCTGTTTGCCCTTACGCCCTTGCAGCACAGCATCCTGCTGCTGTATCTCGGCGGCGTCATCCTGCCCAGTGCGCTGGAACTGGTGGGCGGCTGGGCACTGTATAAGATCTACCACACCCGCTGGTGGGATTACAGCGATTTTCCCTTTAACATCGGGGGCTATATCTGTCTGGAATTCTGCCTGCTGTGGGGTGTGGGCACGCTGGTGGTCATGCGCATCGTGCACCCGGTGGTGGCAGACCTTGTGGCCCTCATCCCGCCCTTTGTGGGGGTCACCCTCATGTGCTTTCTGTACGCCGTGTATGCGGTGGACGTGGTGGCTACCGCCATTGCCGCCTCTGCGCTGGCCGATACGCTGGACACCATGGAGCAGCTGGGCGACAGCATCCACGCCGTCAGCGATGCCATGACCCAGCTGCTGGGCACCACCACCCTGACCGCCGACCAGAAGCTGGACGAGGGACGGCTGCAATTCAAGCTTGCCGCTGCCGAGGCGCGGGACGCTGCTGAAAAGCGTCCCTCTGCCCGTGAGACGCTGGTTGCCATCCGCGCCAAGGCCGCTGAGGCCAGCGAAGCTGCCCGCCGCGCCAGCGAGGATGCCCGCCTGAACGCTGCCGAAGCTGCCAACGCCGCCCGCCTTGCCGCCAAGGGCACTGCCGAGCGCGCCGCCGAGCTGCTGCAATTGGAACAGCTGGCCGCAGAACTGCAGCAGCGCAGCGAGGAGATGCAGACGCAGCTGCTGCGCCTGCCCCGCATCGTTGGCCCGCGCCGTATGCTGCGTGCCTACCCCAAGCTCCGGCACGGCAAAAAGCTGCGCAGCCTGCCCACATTGCGGGAGATGCTGCACCGCACCGAGCAGGAAAACAAGGACGACAACAAGAAACCCAAATGATCCCGAATGCCGCACCGGCGCTGCCGTGTGTGGCATTTTTGTTGCGCTCTGCTCGAATAATGTTGTTATAAAGTGTGAAAAAACTATTTCAAAACCGCTTAAACCGTGTTATACTGATTATAAAGTATACAAACCGACCGCAATCGACTTGTCCGTATTGAAATCTATCCAAATTGTGAGGAATCGTCATGTCAGAGGAACGAAAGACCAAAACAGATGCCGCCGCACCGGCACCTGCTGCGTTGGAGCGGATCGACCGCAAGGACGCATTTTTACAGGCCCTGCATACATTCCTGACCGCGCATCAGGGAACGGAATGGGCTGTCGCCGCTGTGGATATCCAGCACTTCAAGCTTTATAACGAGCTTTATGGCACCGAAAAGGGCGATGCTCTGCTGGAAACGGTGGCAAACTGTCTGTTGGGTTACAGCAAGCAGACCGGCTATCCTGTGGGCTATTTTGGAAACGATGACTTTTTCCTGTGCCTGCCGGACGAAAAAGCCGAGCAGACCGCCGTGCTTGCTACATTGCAGGCCTGCATGGCTGCCGGCAGGCAGGATGTCACCTTTTTTGTGGTAATGGGCGTGTGCCCCGTGCAGGCAAACCCCGGCGCGGATGCCGCCACCCTGTGCAACTACGCGCAGATCGCCGGTGTAACGACCGACAGCGGCTATCTGCACCGCTTTGAGCCCACCATGCTCAACGAGCTGAAAGAACAGCAGCAGCTGTTGGGCGAGCTGGAGCGCGCACTGGACAACCACGAATTCTGCTTCTTTTTGCAGCCCAAGTGTAACAGCATCACCCGCGCCATCGTGGGTATGGAAGCGCTGGTGCGCTGGAATCACCCCACCCGGGGCTGCGTCCCTCCCGCCGAGTTCATGCCGCTGCTGGAGCGCACCGGCCTTGTGACAAGGCTGGACCAGTACATCTGGGAATCCGTCTGCCAGACTTTGCAGAAGTGGCAGGAGAGCGGCAGCAACCTTGTGCCGGTATCGGTGAACGTTTCGGTGCAGGATATCCTCAATCTGGATGTGCCGCAGATCTTTGCTGATCTGGTGGAAAAATATAAGCTGGAGCCCAAACTCTTGCTGGCTGAGATCACCGAGACCATGGTGGCCGAGGACACCCAGATGGTGGAAAGCGCCATTCAGGGCCTGCACCGCAAGGGCTTTGCGGTGATGATGGACGACTTCGGCAGCGGGTATTCCTCGCTGAATATGCTCAAGGATACCAACGTCGATGCCATCAAGCTGGACATGAAGCTCATCGACATGAACCAGGAGAACCGCAGCAAGGGCGTGCAGATCGTGGAGTCGGTGGTGGATATGGCGCACCGGCTGAACCTGCCCATCATCGCCGAGGGCGTGGAGACCCCGGAACAGGTGTCCATGCTGCAGGCGGCAGACTGCCTGTATTCGCAGGGCTACTACTTCTTCAAGCCCATGCCGGTGGAAAACGCCGAAAAACTGCTGGCAGATCCCACCAATCAGGATTACTGGGATCTGCGCCGCGACCTGATGCGCCGTGACCGCCGGGTGGAGAACCCGGGCACCGAAAAGACTGCGCTGGCCTTGCAGGCTTACCAGATCTTTACCGACAACGTGCTGGAGATCTCGCTGCTGAACCTTGCCACCGGTGCGTACCGGGTGATCAAGCGGGATGCCCGCCTGCTGGGTGCAGATCTGGAAAAAGAAGAGGATTTTGTCAACTACTGCGACCGCTTGGTGAACGAGAAGATCGTGCACGAGGAGGACGCAGACCTGTTCTTGGAGCAGACCGATCTGGAGGCCTTGCGCTCTGTGCTGTACCACGCCACTGCGCCGGAGTTCTACCGCTACCGCGAGAACGTGTCCGGCCAGTATATCTGGGTCACCACAGAGGTGCTGCCCTGCCGGGGCTGCTGCGCCCAGAACCCGTGGGCGACCGTGCTGGTGCGCAACGACGCACAGGCCGACCAGCTCAGCGAGGAGCTGGACTTCTCTTACAGCCACGACACCCTGACCGGCCTTGCCAACCGCAGCCGGTACGAAGCCGACCTGCGGGAGCTGCCCCACAGCGGGTACGAGTCCGTGGTGTGCACCTACATTGATGTGGTCGGGATGCACGAGGTGAACGAGCATCTGGGCCACCGCAGCGGCGACACCCTGCTGTGCTGCTTGGCAAACGCCGCCCGCAAGTTCTTTGCCACCAGCCGGGTATACCGCATCGGCAGCGATGAATTCATCATCCTCACCCCCAACGAGCCGCCTTACAGCGTGTGGAGCACTGCGGACCGGATGCGCGCCTTCCTGAAGGAAAAGGACTACGCCATCTCGGTAGGCATCCAGCAGACCACCGACCTGCGCCATGTGGACGAAGCCGTGGCCAAGGCCGAGGCTGCCATGCGGCAGGACCGGCAGACCTACTACGAGCACAACGGCCGCGCCCGCCAGCTGGAAGGCCTGAACGAAAAGATGGAGCGCACCCTGCAGGAAAAGCGGGACGCGGAGCACTTTTTGAAGGTGCTTGCCCCCAAATACAAGACGGTAATCGTGGTGGACTTGCAGCAGGATACCGTGCGCCCCGTTATTGTGCCGGACTACTTCCAGTCTATTCTGGATACCTGCGGCGGCTCTTTCCGGGCTGCGCTGACCAACTACCGCGACACGCTGGTAGCGCCGGAGAACCGGGACGGCTTTGCGGATCTGCTGGATTTTGGCCTTGTGCGCAGCACCGTGTTCAGCAGCAATCTGCTGGAGCACCGCTACCGCAAAACGGACGGCCGCAGCTTCTGCATCCGTGTGACCCCCTACTCCCGCAGCGGCTCCCACATCAACGAGGTGCTGTGGATCTTCGCGGATGAAGAGGTAGAGTAAAATATTTTTATAAATTATAAAAGCAGCCAGACCGCCCGGTCTGGCTGCTTTTTCGTTTGACGCCTGCAGGGCAGCGGGCTCGCCCTCTCAGTCACCTGCGGTGACAGATTCCCCCTTTTGTCACCTGCGGTGACATCTTCCCCCGGAGCGGGGGAA
>OGJV01000610.1_pt1 | contig 20060 bp, 19 predicted proteins | sample 1572271 | NCBI WGS metagenome assembly OGJV01 (sample SAMEA2582107, study PRJEB24529) | metagenome | biome: Human gut stool | place: China | collected 2011
GTTCCCCGTCACCTCTCGATGAACCTTGAAAGGAGGGATGCCCTTTGGCAAGAAATGATGGTATTGACCGCACCAGTGTCCGAAATCTCGCTGTTTCGGACAAGGCTGTTGGCAACACCCAGCAGCACAACGAGCGTGAAAAGGACAGCTATCGGAACCCCGACATTATCCCCCAGCGCGCTGCATGGAACGTCCACTTCAAGAAGCCAACCGCCAGCTACACCGACCTGTTCGCCCAACTGGAAGCCGATGGAACCATCTCCACGCGCGGCCTGAAACCGGATGCAACCCACTATTGCGAATTGGTCTTTGATGTCAACTCGGCCTATTTTGACAACCATGGCGGCTATGAGTTCGCCAAACAGTTCTATGAGGATAAAAAGAAGAAGTCAAACAAATCCGGCTACCCGGATGAAGCCATCAAAACCCTTGCACGCTGCTTTTATCCCTCCATGGTTGAGTTTTTCAACAGTGAGGAAGGTCAGCGTGAATATGAGGAATGGCTGAAAGAGCAGGAAGCTCTACAAGCATTGCCTGTAGCCGCATAAAAACAGCAGGAAGCTCCCAGAAAAGGGAACGCCCTGCCTTATATAGATGTATCTCACCGAGGTGTGTCCAGTTGGGCACACCTCTTATTTTTTTGTCCTTAATCTTCTAACCCATGGCTCCCGGCCACATTCTTCAAATATTCCTTCGGATCGCCATTCAGAATCAAATCTGCATAGCCCAGTGGGTCGTTGTAAATAAGGTAGTCCAACTCTGCCCTCTGCGCCATGGTCACATCCAGTGCATCCTCGACCCCGGTGCAATCAATGGAGATTTTTCTCTCATCCCGGAGCAGCAGTTCCACGTACCCGGTGTCCATATTAAACTTACAGGCTCGTTCATCGTATTTCATAATCGCATCCTCCAAATCTTGTTATCGGCTTACGGTCTATGACAAGGTATCGGAGTTTTGCGCCGTCCACGGGAGCCTTCGTTGTTGTACCCGAAGAAAACGAAAAATCCGAACCCTTCTCCAATCGGAAATAGGTTCGGATTTTTCTTGTTTGGTGGGCGCGGGTGGATTCGAACCACCGAAGCTGAAAGCAGCAGATTTACAGTCTGTCCCCATTGGCCACTCGGGAACACGCCCATATTCATTTGTTGTGCATCCGTGCACCGGACGACTTGTTTATTTTAGCATGAGAAAGAGGTTTTGTCAACTACCTTTTTCACTTTTTTCAGCACTTTTTTCAGCATACTTTCTGCCTCCGTCCGCCGCGCTTTATCTGGTTGAATTGCGTCCTGTTTTATGTTAAAATAATGTAAAGATTTACAGGCAGGAGTGGGTCATCGCATGGAGTCAACAATCAACGCCGCCCCGCAAATTTCTATCGACCGGGAAAAGATGCTGCGCAGCCACCGGCGTTACTGGGTGCTGCGGCGCGCACAGGATATCGTATTCTCCCTGCTGGCGTTGATCTTGCTTGCGCCGCTGGCGCTGGTGATCAGTCTTGCCATCGTGCTGGACAGCCCCGGAGACGGAGCCATTTTCCAGCAGCGGCGGGTAGGACGGGACGGCAAGCTGTTCTGGCTGTATAAGTTCCGCACCATGTGCCCGGACGCCGAGGAGCAGCTGAATGAGCTGCTGAGCCAGAACCAGATGGACGGCCCGGTGTTCAAGATCAAGGGGGACCCCCGCATTACCCGGGTGGGACGTTTTCTGCGCAAGACCAGTCTGGACGAACTGCCCCAGCTGCTCAATGTGCTGCGGGGCGACATGAGCATCGTGGGGCCGCGTCCCGCGCTGCCCCGGGAGGTGGAGTTGTACAACGACTACCAGCGCCAGCGGCTGTACGTCACTCCCGGGCTGAGCTGCTACTGGCAGATCGCACCCCACCGCAACGAGATGAGCTTTGACGAGTGGGTGGCGCTGGATCTGAAATACATCCAGGAGCGCAGCTTCTGGGTGGACTGGAAGATCATCTTCCTCACCGTCCGCGCCATGTTCATGAAATACGGAGAGTGAAAAAAGCGCCTGTTGTGCATCCGCACAACAGGCGCTTTCGTTACGTTTATTTCAGCACCGCACCCAGATTTGCACTGGTGACCATGCGGGCGTAACGGCTCAGCCAGCCGGTCTTGATGTTGGGCTCGGGCGCAACGTATTTTGCCTTGCGCTCTGCCAGCACTGCATCGCTGACCTCCAGCGTGATGGAGGCGTTGGGGATGTCGATGGTGATGGTGTCCCCTTCCTCGATCAGGCCGATGGGGCCGCCGGAGGCTGCCTCCGGGCTGACATGGCCGATAGCAGCACCGCGGGATGCACCGGAGAAGCGGCCGTCCGTGATGAGCGCAACCGTCTTATCCAGCTTCATACCTGCCAGCGCAGAGGTGGGGTTGAGCATCTCCCGCATACCCGGGCCGCCCTTGGGGCCTTCGTAGCGGATGACCACCACATCGCCCGGGACGATTTTGCCCGCGTAGATAGCGGCAATGGCCTCTTCCTCGCTGTTGAACACCCGCGCCGGGCCGGAATGCTGCTGCATCTCCGGGGCTACCGCACTGCGCTTGACAACGCAGCCGTCCGGGGCAATGTTGCCCCACAAAATCTGCAGACCGCCGGTCTCAGAGTAGGGGTTCTCGATGGGACGAATGGCTTTTTCGTTCAGGATACGGGCACCCTTGATGTTCTCGCCAAGGGTCTTGCCGGTGACGGTGGGCACATCCAAGTCCAACAGGCCCTTCTTTGCCAGCTCTGCCTGCACCGCCGGGATGCCGCCCGCTGCGTACAGATCCGGCATGTGGGTGGGGCCAGCCGGTGCCAGATGGCACAGGTTGGGGGTCTTGGCGCTGATCTCGTTGAACAGCTTCAGGTCGATGGGCACACCGGCCTCGTAGGCGATAGCCAGCAGGTGCAGCACCGTGTTGGTGGAGCAGCCCAGCGCCATATCGCAGGTCAGCGCGTTGCGGATGGAGCGCTCGTTGATGATCTGGCGTGCGGTGATGCCCTTGCGCACCATCTCCATCACGGCCATACCGGCGTGCTTTGCCAGCTGCAAACGTTTGGAGTACACGGCCGGGATGGTACCGTTGCCGGGCAGGGCGATGCCGATGGCCTCGCACAGGCAGTTCATGCTGTTGGCGGTGTACATACCGGAGCAGCTGCCGCAGCTGGGACAGCAGTTGCAGGTGCAGTCCTCCAGCTGCTCGTCGGTGATCATACCGGCCTTATAAGCGCCCACGGCTTCGAACATCTTGGAAAGGCTCACTTCCTCGCCGCCGTAAGTACCGGCCAGCATAGGGCCGCCGGAGCAGACCACAGCGGGCACATCCATGCGCACCGCTGCCATCACCATGCCGGGCACGATCTTATCGCAGTTGGGCACCAGCACAAGGCCGTCCAGCTGATGTGCCATCAGCATGGTTTCCACGCTGTCGCAGATCAGCTCACGGGAGGCCAGAGAGTACTTCATGCCCACATGACCCATGGCGATGCCGTCGCACACGCCGATGGCGGGGATCAGGATGGGCGTGCCGCCCGCCATCTGCACACCGGCCTTGACAGCCTCGGCGATCTTGTCCAGATTCATGTGGCCGGGCACGATCTCGCTGTGGGCGCTCACCACGCCGATGAGGGGGCGCTCCAGTTCCTCCGGGGTGTAGCCCAGCGCATAAAACAGGCTGCGGTTGGGCGCGCGCTCCGAGCCCTTGGTCACGTTGTCACTTCTCATTGCAAATCCTCTTTTCTGATAAAACCCTCTCCGTCACGGCTGCGCCGTGCCACCTCTCCCGAGAGGAAGAGGTTTTCGCGGAGGAGCTATAAGATTCCCTTTTCAACAAAAGCTCCCCCTTTCGGGGGAGCTGGCCGCCGAAAGGCGGCCTGAGAGGGTTTTCCTCTTACTTCTTCAGCCAGCTCATCATGCTGCGCAGCTCAGCACCCACCTTCTCGATGGGCAGCTCAGCCTCCATGCGGCGCTTGGCAAGGAAGTGCACCTTGCGGCCGCCCTTGGGGCTCATCTCGGTCAGGAACTCGGAAGCAAAGGTGCCGTCCTGGATCTCGGTCAGGACCTTCTTCATCTCCTTGCGGGTCTCCTCGGTGATCAGGCGCTTGCCGGTGCGGTAGTCGCCGTACTCAGCGGTGTTGGAGATGGAGTAGCGCATCTTGGAGAAGCCACCCTCGTTGATCAGGTCAACGATCAGCTTCATCTCATGGCAGGTCTCAAAGTAAGCCATCTCGGGCTCGTAACCTGCCTCCACCAGCGTATCGAAACCGGCGTGGATCAGCTCGGAAACACCGCCGCACAGCACGGCCTGCTCGCCGAACAGATCGGTCTCGGTCTCCTCCTTGAAGGTGGTCTGCAGGATGCCTGCACGGCCAGCGCCGATGCCGGAAGCATAGGCCAGTGCGATGTCCTTGGCCTTACCGGTGTAGTCCTGCTCCACGCAGATCAGAGAGGGGCAGCCCTCACCCTCGGTGTACAGGCGGCGCACGATGTGGCCGGGGCCCTTGGGGGCGATCATGATGACGTCCACGTTCTTGGGAGCGGTGATGGTCTTGAAGTGGATGTTAAAGCCGTGTGCAAAGGCCAGTGCCTTGCCCTCGGTCATGTAGGGAGCCACCTGCGTGTTGTAGATATCGGCGCACAGCTCATCGGGCACCAGCATCATGACAACGTCACCGGCCTTGGCAGCCTCTTCCACTTCCATCACCTTGAAGTTGTCATGGGTGGCGGCAAACTCAGAAGCCTTTTCCCAGTGTGCAGAGCCCTTGCGCAGACCCACCACAACATTGACGCCGCTCTCGGCCAGATTCTCAGAGTGTGCATGACCCTGGCTGCCGAAGCCGATGACAGCGACGGTCTTGCCGTCCAGCACGCCGAGGTTGCAGTCGGAATCGTAGTATTTCTTGATAGCCATAATCGTTAGTCTCCTTTTACATTAACTGGTTGATTTATCTTCCGGTCTTGTATGCTCTGTTCTATCTTTCGCTCACCCTGAGCGGAAAAGCAATGTGATTTATGCCCGTCTTGCGCCCGGCGGGGGCAGCTGGACGGAGCGCACCTCCTGCGGCGGCTTCTGGATATGCTGGTGCATCCCGCCGCGCTCCAGTGCAGTAACGCCGGTGCGGCACTGCTCAAGAATGTTGTAGCCCTCGAACATTTTCAAAAATGCGTCCAGCTTGTCCGGCCGGCCGATGAGTTCAAACACCATGCTGTCCGGGGAAAGATCAATGATCTTTGCCTTGTAGATGCAGGCGATCTCCCGCAGCTCTGTGCGGTTGTGCACATCCGATTCCACCTTGAGCAGCAGCAGCTCCCGCTCCAGCGATTTTTCGCTGTCCAGCACGAACACCTGCCGGGTGACTTCCAGACGCTCGGTCTGCAATACCAGCTGCTGCAAAGCCTTTTCGTCGCTGGTAATGGTCACCGTGATGCGGCTGACTGCCGGGTCGTTGGTAGCGGACACCGTAAGGCTGTCGATGTTGAAGCCACGGCGGCAGAACAGGTTGGACACCCGGGCAAGAACGCCGCTCTGGTTGTCCACCAGCAGGCTGATGACCCTGCGCTGATCAGATTCCATCATGCTGTGTCCTCCTTATTCCATAATGATGTCGTTGATATCGCCGCCGCCGGGGATCATGGGCAGCACCTTTTCGTCCTTGTCGATGATGCACTCGATCCAAGTGGGGCCTTTCTGCTGCAGGGCATCTGCAAACGCTTCCTGAAACTCCGGCAGATTGGTGCAGCGGTAGCCCTTCAGGCCAAAGCCCTCTGCCAGCTTGACAAAATCGGTCTTGCGGTGGGGGTCGGTCTGGCTGTAACGCTTGCCGTAAAAACTGGTCTGCCACTGGCGTACCATGCCCAGCACCGAGTTATTGAAAATGACCGTGATGATGGGCAGCTCGTAGCTGACGGCGGTGCAGGCTTCGTTCAGGTTCATGTGGAAGGAGCCGTCGCCGGTAAACATCACCACCCGCTGCTGACGCCCCAGTGCCATCTGGGCACCGATGGCGGCACCGTAGCCAAAGCCCATGGTGCCAAGGCCGCCGCTGGTGATAAAGCCGCGGCTCTTGGTGTGGCGCAGATACTGCGCCGCCCACATCTGGTGTTGACCCACATCGGTGACATACACGGCGTCGGGGCCGCACTGGTTGCACACCTCGCCGATGACCTGATGGGGCATCAGCCGGGTAGGGTCGGACACGGGGTGGTAATCCTGTGCCTGCCAGCTCTGGATCATTGCCATCCAGTCCGGGTGCTTGGCGGGTTTGATCTGGGGCAGCATGGCGTTCAGCACATAGGCTGCATCGCCCACGATGGAAAGATCCACGTCCACGTTCTTGCCCAGCTCGCTGGCGTCAATGTCGATCTGGATGATGGTGGCGTTTTTGGCAAAGGTCTTGGGGTTCAGCGCCACGCGGTCGGAAAAGCGGGTGCCCACCGCGATGAGCACATCGCACTCTGCCACCGCCCGGTTGGAGGTGTAGCAGCCGTGCATACCCAGCATGCCCAGATTCATCGGGTCACCATAGGGCACAACGCCTGCGGCCATCAGGGTGTAGGTGGCGGGGATCTCCGCCTTGTGCAGCAGATCCCGCAACGGCTGGCAGCTGGCTGCGCTGCGCACGCCGCCGCCAAAGTACACCAGCGGACGCTGTGCGGCGTTGATGAGGTCTGCCGCCCAGTGCACCTGCTCCTCATTATAGGTAGTCACGGTGCGGATGGGCTCCGGCTGCTTGGGGGTGAACTCGCACACTGCTGCGGTCACGTCCTTGGGGATATCCACCAGCACCGGGCCCTTGCGGCCGCTCTGCGCAATGCGGAAGGCTGCCCGCATGGTGTCAGCCAAGTCCTCTACCCGGCGCACCGTGAAATTATGCTTTGTGATGGGCACCGTGATGCCCTCAATGTAAGCTTCCTGAAAGCCGTCCTTGCCAATGCTGCTGGTGGGCACATTGCCGGTAAAGGCCACCATGGGCACCGAGTCCATATAGGCGGTGGCAATGCCGGTGACCAGATTGGTAGCACCCGGGCCGCTGGTGGCCAGCACCACGCCGGTGCGGCCGGTGGCACGGGCGTAGCCGTCCGCTGCATGGGCTGCGCCCTGCTCGTGGGCGGTAAGCACATGGGTGATGCGGTCAGCATTCTTATACAGTTCGTCGTAAAGGTTCAGCACAGCGCCGCCGGGATAGCCAAAAAGAGTGTCCACGCCCTGCTCGCACAGGACCTCTACAAAGATCTGAGAACCATTCAACTGCATGGTGTTGCTCCTATTCCTGTTCCACTTCTTATCCATTCCCTCAGGGAGAGCTTTTGAAAAAGAAAAAGCCCTTGTCCCCTGCTTCTTTCAAGAGACAAAGACCTTGTAACATCAAGCTCTCTGCGGTACCACTCTCGTTGGCGTGCTGTGCACACCCTCTCACGGGCTTCCAACAAAGCCCTGCACGGTAACGGCTGCAACCGGCGCTGCTTACAAGGGTTTGCACCCGTTGGGCAGGCTGCTCCGGGATGATTTTCCGCACGAAACGCTGACTGCCTTGCACCAGACGGCAGCTCTCTGAACAGTAGGGATCGTGTGGTACTTTTTCCCATCTGCGCATTTGTTGATGTAAATTATACTATAAACCGGGCTTTTGTCAATCGACAATTTGTAACCTGAATCAGCCCAAAGATGAAGCGTTTTTAACACCCCTTGCATCCCCGCCCAAACCGCTGTATACTTTTGATATCCGCGTACCTGCGTTTCGTAGGGTATGTGCATGGAGAGGAAAAAAGGGATCGACTTATGAAATTAAGAGAATGGAATGCCCATCTGCATGGGCTTGTTGTGTTCCGCGCCCTGCTGAACGACCCTGTTGTGGCAAGGCTTTTAGACCTGACCGACCGCATGGAGGCCGGCAGTTCTTCCTACGGTCCGGTGTGCGATGCCGTAGCCGCCTTTGAGGCCGCTTTGTTCGAGTACACCACCAACTGGGGCAGCTACCTGAGCAATGCTGTGCTGGAGGCCGAGACCATCTGTGTGCGACAGGCCGCTGCCGGGCAGCTGGACGCGCTGCTGCAAAGCGCCTTGGACAGCGAGCTGCAATTTTTGCAGCAGCTGTGCGGGCTGACGCTGGACGAGCTGTTCCAGACCGCCTACTCTGAACAGGCGCAGCGGCCGGAGCTGGCTTTCCTGCCCCGGTGGCAGACCTGTGAGCTCGACCTTGCCGCCGCCTACGCCCAGCGCATAAGCGAGGTGGGCAAAAAGGGCTACGGTATGTTTGCCAAGCACCATGTATTCACGGTGGAAAACGGCCAGCTTGTGCCGGTAAAGTACCCCGACCCGCAGCGCCTTTCCGAACTGCCCGGCTACGAGAAGGAGCGGGAAAAGGTGATCGCCAACACAAAGGCTTTGCTGGCCGGGATGCCCGCCAACAATGTGCTGCTGTACGGCGACGCCGGTACCGGCAAATCCAGCGCGGTAAAGGCCATTGCCAACGAGTTTGCGCCCGAGGGGCTGCGGCTGGTAGAGGTAAAAAAGAACCAGCTGTACCAGATCCCCGACCTGATGGATAAGCTGGCGGCAAACCCGCTCAAGTTCATTTTGTTCATCGACGACCTGAGTTTTACCGCCAACGACGACAACTTTGCCGCCCTGAAGGCTATTCTGGAAGGCAGCGTAGGCGGACGCGCTCAGAACATTGCGGTGTATGCCACCTCCAACCGCCGCCACCTCATCAAGGAGACCCTCTCGGACCGCACCGGCGACGACATCCATGAAGCCGACACCCGGCAGGAGCTGATGAGCCTTTCCGCCCGGTTCGGCCTGACGGTCACCTTCCAGCGGCCGGAAAAGGCCCGGTTCGAGACCATTCTGGAAGAACTGGCAAAGCAGCATAACATCCAGATGCCCACCGAGCAGCTGCTGCTCAAGGCCGAGGCCTTCGCCCTGCGTGCCGGTGGCCGCAGCCCCCGGGTGGCCAAGCAGTTCATCGAGCAATGCGAGGCCGGTGTGCAGAAGTAAAAACCGGTTTTCCAAATGTAATGCAAAAAAACGGGACACCAAAGCATCCGCAGATGCTCCGGTGTCCCGCTTTTGTTCTCTTATTTTTTGCTCAGTCCCGCACGGCGATGCACTCGATCTCCAGCTTTGCGCCCTTGGGGATGGCTGCCACCTGCACACAGCTGCGGGCGGGGAACGGCTCGGCAAAGGCCTTGGCGTACTCTGCGTTCACTGCGGCAAAATCGTTGATGTCAGCCAGAAATATCACCGTCTTGACCACGTTGTTCATGGAAAGCCCCGCCTCGGCCAGAATCGCCTTCAGGTTGGCAAGGCTCTGTGCGGCCTGCTGCTCCACGGTATCAGCCATGGTGCCGGTGGCGGGGTCTACCGGGAGTTGCCCGGACACAAACACCATGTTCCCCAGATCCAGTGCCTGACTGTAAGGGCCGATGGCGGCAGGTGCGTTGGTGGTAGATACGACTTTCATAGTAGCAGTTCTCCTTTGTTATAAAATCACAATTTAGAATGGCCTCCGCTTCGCTCTGGCCATAAATAGCGGAATCATTCTTTTTTATTTTGCGTTTGTCGTGCCCTGCGGGGCACGACAAACGCATTTTTCACCGAAGGGGTCGGCACATGAAGCGGCATCTCAATCGCTGCCGTTTCGACCATGGCCTTTCTCGTGAAAAGGCAATCCAGAAAAGCCCGCAGGCTTTTCTGGATTGCAAATATAAAAATAAAATTTCCGCTGAATATAGCCAGAGCGAACGCGTCGGCTATTCCAAATCGTCCAATTATCTCTATTATACTCTTTCGCTGACCAGCTGGAAGCCGGCCTTGGTCAGCTCGGTGCGGATCTGCTCGATCTGGGCGGCATCGCGGGTCTCCAGCGTCAGCTTGAGGAAGCAGCTGGAGATGGGCATATTGGGGTCGGAGCCGTCATGCTGCACCGACACCACATTGCTGCCGCAGCGGGATACCACCTCGGCCACCTTTTTCAGCTGGCCGGGCTTGTCCTCCAGTGCAATGGTCAGGTTTGCCTTGCGGCCGCTCATGACAAGACCGCGGGTGATGACGCGGTTCAGGATGTTCACATCAATGTTGCCGCCGGAGATAACGCAGGCCACCTTTTTGCCCTCCACCGGCAGCTTGTGGAACAGCACCGCCGCCACCGGCACAGCGCCTGCACCCTCGGCCACCAGCTTCTGGTTCTCCATCAGGGAGAGAATGGCCGCTGCGGTCTCGTCCTCGGTCACGGTAACGATATCGTCCACATACTGCTCGCACAGCTGGTAGGTCAGCTCGCCCGGGGTCTTGACCTGAATGCCGTCCGCAAAGGTAGAAGCAGCTTTCAGGGTCTGGTACTTGTGCTCGTGCAGACTGCGGTACATACTGGGCGCGCCCTCGGCCTGTACGCCGTACACCTTGACCTCCGGGCGCAGAGTCTTGATAGCAAAGGCGATGCCGGAGATCAGTCCGCCGCCGCCCACCGGCACCACCACAGCGTCCACATCCGGCAGCTGGTCGAGGATCTCCAGACCGATCGTGCCCTGCCCGGCGATGACCTGCTCGTCATCGTAGGGGTGGATAAAGGTCATGTCGTACTCCTTTTGCAGCTGCACGGCCTTGTCGTGGGCTTCATCATAGGTGCCGGGCACAAGGCAGACCTCCGCGCCCAGATTTTTGGTATTCTCCACCTTCATCAGGGGTGCGCCGTCCGGCATACAGACGATGCTGCGGATGCCGCGCCGGGTAGCCGCCAGCGCCACGCCCTGCGCATGGTTGCCCGCAGAGCAGGCAATGACGCCCTTGGCGCTCTCCTCCTCGGAAAGCTGGCTGATCTTATAGTAAGCGCCCCGCACCTTAAAGCTGCCGGTGGCCTGCAGGTTCTCGGTCTTGAGGTACAGCTGGCAGTCCTTGGACAGCTTGGGGGCTTCGATGAGGTCGGTCTTTCTCGCCACGTCCTTCAGCACAAAGGCGGCGTGGTAGATCTTATCCAGAGTCAGCATGACAGATACTTCCTTTATTTTTCGTGATGTCATCCAGTATAAGTTACAAAAATTGTTTTGTCAAATGAATTTCGTTCATGATAAACGGCATAAAAAAGAGAAAGGCAGTGGTAAAGCCACTGCCTTTCTCTTTTTATTCTCATTATCGCCCACGGCCACCACCGCCGCCGTGGAAGCTGCCGCCGCCCATGCCCCCGAAGGAGCCTCCGCCGCCAAAGCTGCCGCCGCCGAAACCACCGCGCCCGGCACCGCCCCCGAAGGAGCCGCCGCCCATGCCGCCAAAGCCGCCGCCGCGCGGAGGCCGGGGCCCGCGGGAGCCGCCGTAGAAGCCGCCCGGCGGGGGCGGCGGGTTGTGCGGGCCGCGCCGTCCGCGGGGAGGACGGGGTCCGCCGAAGCACCACAGCCAGCCGCAGGGGCTGGCAAAAACATAGGCCACCGACCGGATGATGACGATGAGCAACACAACGCTGACCACAAGGGTCAGGATGTCGGTCAGGGTGCTGCCGCCGCTGCTCTGCCCGCCCTGATAACCGGGCTGCACGGTGCTGCCGTTGCCGGTGCCGCCGGAAAGGCTGACTCCGTAAATATCCGCGATGGTGTTTGCCACGTTCCGGGCACAGGTAGTCACCGCGCCGTCATAATCCTTTGCGGCAAACTGATCTTCCATGGTCTGGGCAATGGCGCTGGCCTGCTTTTCCAAGGTAGTGTTGCGGAAGCCGTCACCTGTGGCAATATAGTAATCGCCGTCGGCGTACTGCTGGGTCTCCATTACCAACAGGATCAGCACACCATTTTTGCCGGTAGAAGAACCAATGCCCCAGGCATTGGCCGCCTGCACAGCGTAATCCTCCGTGGAATCATTGCCCGTGTATTCTACTGTCAGTACACCGATCTGTGCGCCGCTGCAGCTGGATTCCAGCTGGGCGTTCAGTTCGGTGATGGTCTGCACAGTGCTGCTGCTCAGCACACCGGCATCGTCCACCACGCACTGATCCTTGGGCAGACTGGGCAGCTGGGCGGCAAAGGCCGCCGGGCACAGCACTGCCGCGCTGACCACCACGGCCAGCACCAGTGCGCTGATGCGTTTTGCAAAGTTTTTCATGCGAAGGGCTCAACCTCCTTCACGCCGGACAAAACTCCCAGTACACTGGCCGGGAAGCCGCCGACATCCTTCTGATATTCATACACCGCCGTATTGTACTGCAAAGTGCCAATGATGGTGGCTGCGCTGTTGAACTGACCGTACTGCCCCTGCACCGCGCCCATCTTCATGGGGTCTGCGGCCTGCTCCTGCAATTTTGCATACAGCTGGTCGATGGCAGCGCCCAGTGCCTGATCGGCCTGATACAGCGCGCGCATCGTGCTGTCCTGATAATAGGGCAGCGAGGTCAGCGACTGGCTTTTGCCGCCGTTCTGCACCGCCTGCAGACAAGCGGAGAAATCGTTCAGCGCAGTCTGTGCAGCCAGCACCTCGGCGCTGTCTGCGCCAAGGGTATTGGAGGCGGTGGTCAGGATATTCGCCGCCGTATTCTCCCTGGTGGTCAGCTCCTCGCTCAGGTTATAGCCGTTGTCGGCGGCGACCCCTGCGGTGAACCACTGGCGGGCGGTGTTGTACTTCCCGCGCAGCTTGGCGCTGCCAAAGCCGAAAAAAGCGGCCAGCATCATCACTACGCTCAAGACCAGCGCCGCCGCCCGGGTGGAAAGCGCTGCGGGCAGCTTTGCTTCCAGTGCAGCCAACTTCTGCTGGCGGGGCGTCAGCCTTACGGTCTGCTCCGGCTGGGCTTTTTCGCGGTAGCTGCCCGCGTCAAAGCCGCCTGGAGCGGTTTGTTTGTTCTGAGAAAAATCAGCGTTTGCCATTTCAGCTCCGGATCTCCATCATTTTGGTTTTCAGCTCGTCCTCGATGCGGGTCAGCTCCTGCTCGGCGGCGGCGCGCTTTGCGCGTCCCTCGCTCTGGATCTTGTTCAGCTCGTCCAGCGTCTCGATCAGGCTCTTGTTGGTCTGCTGCAGGGTCTCGATATCCACGATGCCGCGCTGGCTCTCCTTGGCGGTCTCGATGGTGCCCAGCTTCAGCGCCTCGGCGTTCTTCTTCAGCAGATCGTTGGTCATGTTGGTCACAGCGCGCTCCGCCTGCATGGCCTGCTGGCTGTGTGCCAGACCCAGTGCCAGCACCATCTGGTTCTTCCACAGCGGGATGGTGTTCACGATGGTGGACTGGATCTTTTCTGCCATCATGGTATTGTTGTTTTGCAGCAGACGGATCTGGGGACCCATCTGCAAACTGATGTTGCGGGTCAGTTCCAGATCATACAGCTTTTTCTCAAAGCGCTCGCACTGATCGGCAAGGTCGCGGGCGGCCTGTGCGTCCTCCGGCAGACCGGAGACCTTGGCTTTGTCCATGGCCTGCTGCAATTCGTTGGCACGCACATCGGCCAGCTTTTTCTTGCCGGCAAGGATATACATGCTCAGTTCCTTGAAGTAGGCCATGTTCAGCTCGTACATCTTATCCAGCATGGCGATATCCTTGAGCAGCTGCACCTGATGGGCTTCCAGCATGGACTGGATCTTTTCCACGTTGGTCTCGGTCTTGTCGTACTTGGTCTTGAGGGCATCCAGCTGGCTGGTCTTTTTCTTGAAGAAGCCCATAATGCCCTTCTGCTGCTCCTCGTTGGCGTCAAAGCTCTTCAGCTCGCCGATGAGGTCAGTGATCATATCGCCCACCTCGCCCAGATCCTTGGTGGACACCTTGGAGAGGGCTGCTTCGGAGAAATCGCCGATCTTCTTCTGGCAGGCAGAACCGTACTGCAGCACCTGCTGGCTGTTGGTGATATCGATCTTCTGGGCAAACTGATCCACCATGGCCTGTTCCTCGGGGGTCAGCTTCACCTGCGCTTCCGGGGCGGGGGCAGCGGCGGGCTTTTCCTCCTGCGGCACAGCAGCGGGGGTGGGGTCCAGCGTCAGGGTGGGCACTGCGGGGGCATCCAGATCAAAGTTCAGGTTATTGTCAGCCATAAGTGATTCCTTCCTTTCAAAATCCCAAGGGGATATTCCGGTTTTACTTGCTCAGACCCTGCCCTTTCAGCATATTCTGCAAAACGGTCAGGTCTGCGGACAGATCCATGCTCTCTGCCGCGTACAGGGCATCCAGCTGGTTTTCAAAGGCAGTGGCAATGGAGGCGGCGTTGTGCTCCACCTCGGCGCGGATGGCGGCGGCGTTCTCGCCCCGCACACCCTGCTTTGCAAGCTTTGCATACTGCTGCAGAACATTCACAGCGTCCGGCAGATAGTAGTTGGCAAACCGGCGCACCTGCTTTGCCTTGGCGGGGTTTGCTTCCACCGCCTCCACAATGGAGCGTCCCGCCTTTTCCATGCGGGTCATGGCGGCGGACAGCTGCGGGTCGGGCAAAGCTTCATTCAGCGCGTGCAGGGTGTCCAGCTTCTGCTGGATGTCGGTCAGCATCTGGTCCACATCCTCCACACCGGTGTGGAAGGGTACCTCGTGCTCCACCACCCGGGGCGGGCAGGTCTTTTTTGCAACGCCAAAGGCCACGGCGGCACCGCCCAGCGCCACCAGCAGCGCCCATAATTTATACACCGGCAGCACCGCGCACAGTACCACGAACACCAGCGCCATTGCATAAAAGGGCAGCACGCTGGGCTTTTGGGTGCGGATGATCTTGCTCATGGTCATTTCTCCTTGTCCGGGGCAGTGCGCCCCTTATGATATCCATAATACAACGTCCGCAAAAAAACGCAAGTATCCCGCAAAAGAATTTACAGCCTTGTCATTATTTTACGATCCAATCTGCCAGCGCTGCGCCCCAAAGCGCTTCCAGCCGGGCGGGGCTGCAGGCGGCGTTGGCGGGGCTTGTACTGGGCAGACGGACAGCCGGGATGCCGGTAAGCGGCTGCTGATATTTTGTGTAGATACGGTAAGCTGTGGCACCGTTGCAGAACACTGCCCGGATGGGTGCTTTGCGCAGCAGCCCGGCGATATCGTTGGGCACCACATCCCGGATGGAGGCATCCGATGCGCCGGTGATGGTGCAGCTTTCCAGCGTGTCCCACAGCGCCAGCCCGTGGCGCAAAAGCAGCTGCTTTTTGGCTGCGATATCCTCCCGTGCGGGCAGCGGCTCCCCGGTCAGCGCCGCCAGCAGCGGCCAGAACCGGTTTTGCGGGTGGCCGTAGTAAAAGGCCATCTCCCGGCTTTTTGGGCTGGGCCATGTGCCCAAAATCAGTGCCCGGCTGCGGTCATCGTACACCGGTGCAAAGCTCATAAGCTGCCGCCTGCGCTTTCAATATTGCCCCATGCGGAGCCAAAGTCCTTGCCGGAGGGCTCCGCGCGGGGGCCGTCGAACCACAGTTCCTCGATCAGCGCCGCCACGCCGTCCTCCCGCACGTCCCCGATGATCCGGTCGGCAGCGGCCTTGGCGTCCGGGGTGCCGTTTGCCATGCAGGCGCTCAGACCTGCGACCTTCAGCATCCCCACATCGTTGGCAGAATCGCCCACGGCCACGGCATCGGCCAGCGTAAGCCCCATCTGTGCGCACAGGTCGGCAAGTCCTACGCCCTTATCCATGCCGCCGCGCACGATATCATAGTAGCAGTAGCCGTCCGCGTTCTGCGCGCCCACCTGCATCCAGTGCAGACCAAGGTAGCCGTATTTTTCGTGGAAGCGCTCCACCTCCTGCGGCGGCATGGCGGCAAAGGCGGCGTGGGGCATATCCAGAAGATGCCTGTCCTGATCCTCGCCGTCCACACAGTCCAGCCCGGGGCTGTTCATCATCTGATAGCCGGTGTGCAGATACTCGTACTCGCAGTAGGCGTAATAGGCATCCCGGAAGTTGAATTGCAGCGGGTAGTTATAGTCCTCGCAGAAATCCACCAGCACATACATTTCCTCGCTGGTAAGCGGGTGCTCTGCCACCACGTTGCCCTGCCTGTCCACCACGCAGGCACCGTTGCAGGTAATTGCGTAGTCGTACCGGATGCCGCCCAGCTGGTTTTTATCCCGGATGGCCGGGTAAGAGCGGCCGGTGCTGAGCACAAACTTGCCCCCGGCAGCCTGCAGTTTTTTTACCGCCTTTACCACCGCCGGGCGGGGCTTTGCTTCGCCAAAGGGCATCAGCGTGTTGTCGTAATCGCTTGCCAAAATCTTATATTGCATGGTCATCTCTCCTGTGTGCATCGTTTTCTCCCAGTATAACACATTTCAAAGTCCAGCGGGAGAGGGGGAATATTAAAAATGCCCTCCGCTTGCGCTCTGGGCAAATATAGCGGAAACTTCTTTTGATATAGAGCGTTTGTCGCGCTCTGCGGAGCGCTCCAAACGCATTTTTCACGGAAAGGGTCGTAAAGACAAGATACAGCCTTTCCCGCAGCGCCGCGCTTTCGCAGAAAGCGGCGCTGCAAATGCCGTTTTCCTCCACGACCCCACCTGTGAAAAAAGGGGTTCAGAAACGCCCGCAGGCGTTTCTGAACCCCAAAATTAAAAATAATATTTCCTTAGCTTATGCGCAAAGCAAACGCGGCGCGCATTTCAAATCGTTTTCTTCACGGGAAATCAGGCAAACACCGCCACGACCACCTGCATCGCCACGCCCACAAAGGCACCGGCAGCCCATGTCAGGCCGGTGATGAAGAGGTTCTGCTTCCACGAGGGGTTAGCGCGCCACAGCACAGCCAAGCCCACACCCGCACCGGTGCACAGCCCCGCCACAAGGCTGGAAAAGCGCAGCGCACCCTCCACATACAACTGGGTCAGCAGCACGCTGGCAGCGCAGTTGGGGATCAGCCCCACCAGAGCCGCCACCACCGGCTGGAAAAAGCCCATGCCGCCCAGCATCTCGGCGAACACGTCCTCGCCCACGCCCTCCACGATCATTCCGAACACCAGACTGAACACGAAGATGAACACAAAGATCTCCAGCGTGTGGCGCAGCGCCGCCTGCCAGATGGGCTTTTCGTTGCCCTCGGCATCGCTGTGCTCCTCGTGGCAATCCACCTCGTCCGCATGGCCGGTGTAGCCGCCCCGCAGACCCTTGGGCAGTACGCCCCGCAGCACAAAGTCCAGCACAAAGCCCACCACGATGGCGTACAGCACCTTGATGACCATCAGGACGGCCAGCTTATCCCAGTAGGCGGGCATGGACACCAGCAGCGGGATAGCTTCATCACTGGTGGCAAGATATACCGCCATCAGTGTGCCCAGCGTGATGACCCGGGAGGCGTAGAAGTTGGACGCAATGGCGGAGAAGCCGCACTGCGGCACACAGCCCAGCACTGCACCCGGCACAGCGCCCCAGCGCCCGCCGCCCGCCAGCAGCGCCTCGATGCGCTCGCCGTGGCGGTGCTCGATATACTCGATCAGCAGATAGGCCAGAAACAGAAAGGGCAGCATCTTGGCGGTATCCACCAAGGTTTCGCCCAAAACATCCAGAAACAGTTCCATAAATAATCGCTCCAAAGACCCGCAGGGGGGTCGTCTCTCAACAATTTGCAATCAGTTTGCATTTTCGTGCAGGGAAGATTATACACGATATCCTTCCCAATTGCAATACCAAATTGCAAATTGGTTGCAATTTTATGTTATGGAACGCTGCAGCGCGTAAAAAAGAGGCTCTGAAAAGCCCGCGGGCTTTTCAGAACCTCAAAATTTCAAATCGTTCTTCCGCTGATGATGCGCAGAGCAACGCGGAGCGCATTCCAAATCGTCCCACGCAGTAAGGAAGCTGCGGTCTGTTTTACCCCTTCAGCGGTACAAAGCCCACAAGGTCTTTGACGACCTCGCCGCCGATGATCAGACCGGCCACCGAAGGCACAAAGGCGTTGGAGCCCGGCACTGCGCGGCGCACAGTGCACTTGCGCTGGGTGCCCGGGGGGCAGATGCAGTAGTTCTTGCAGCTGATGGAGTCGTCCTCGATAGGGGTCATGGCAGGCTCCTTGGAGTAGACCACCTTCAGGTGCTTGATCTTGCGCTTGCGGCACTCGGTACGCATCACCTTGGCCAGCGGGCAGACCGAGGTCTTGTAGATATCGGTCACCTCAAAGCGGGTGGGGTCCATCTTGTTGCCTGCGCCCATGGAGCAGATGATGGGCGTGCCCGCCTCCTTGCACTTCATCACCAGTGCCAGCTTGCCAGTGACGGTGTCGATGGCGTCCACCACATAGTCGTACTGGGTAAAATCAAACTCGTCCTGCGTCTCCGGGCCAAAGAAGCACCGGTGGGTGGTCACCTTGATGTTGGGGTCGATATCGTGGATGCGCTGTTCCGCTACATCCACCTTATACTGCCCTACCGTGCTGCGGGTGGCAATGATCTGACGGTTGAGGTTGGTCAGGCAGACCTTGTCATCGTCGATCAGATCCAGTGCGCCCACGCCGCTGCGTGCCAGCGCCTCCACCGTATAGCCGCCCACGCCGCCGATGCCAAACACTGCCACCCGAGCGTGGTGCAGCTTTTCCATAGCCTCTGCACCCAGCAGCAGCTGGGTGCGGGAATATTGATCCTGCATTTTGTTCTCCTTACTTTTCCACGCGGGTGATGGTGCCGCCGCCCAGCACCACATCACCCTGATACAGCACGGCAGCCTGCCCCGGGGTGGGGGCACGCTGGGGCTGGTCAAATTCCAGCCGGAAACCGTTCTCTGCGGGGTAAACGGTGGCCTGCTGCTCGGCCTGATGATACCGGGTGCGGGCAGTGACCCGCAGCGGCTCGGTCAGCGCCGGAATGGCGATCCAGTTCACATCCTCTGCGTAAACGATGCGGTCAAACAGTTCACTCTCCGGCCCGACCGTGACGGTATTGGCCTGCATATCCTTGCCGCAGACGTACACCGGTGCACCCAGTGCGAGGCCAAGCCCCTTGCGCTGCCCCAGCGTGTAGCGCACTGCGCCGCTGTGGGTGCCCACCACCTTGCCGCTCTGATCCAGAAAATCCCCGGCAGGGTAGTGCTTGCCGGTAAACTGCTCCATAAAGCGGGCGTAGTCGCCGTCCGGCACAAAGCAGATATCCTGACTGTCGTGCTTCTGGGCGTTGATAAAGCTGTGCTGCCGGGCGATCTCGCGCACCTCGGTCTTATGCAGCGCACCCAGCGGCAGACGGATATGCGCCAGCTGCTCCTGCGTAAGGTTATACAGCACATAGCTTTGATCCTTGCCCTCGTCCAGCCCCTTTTTCAGCAGCCAGCGGCCGGTGGCTGCGTCCTGCTCCACCCGGGCATAGTGGCCGGTAACCACATACTCCATGCCGTGCTCTGCGGCCCAGTCCAGCAGGTGGCGGAACTTCATATATTTATTGCAGTCGATACAGGGGTTGGGGGTGCCGCCCGCCTCGTAGACGCGGATAAATTTTTCAATGATCTGTGCCCGGAAGTCAGCGGTGAAATCCAGCACCTGATACGGCATATCCAGCGCAAAGGCCACCTCGGCGGCGTCCTCGATATCCTTTTCCGAGCAGCAGGTCTGGTAGCCGGACTGTCCCAGCGTTTCGTTGTGGGTAAGTCGCATGGTGATGCCGGTGCAGTCGTAGCCCGCCTGCTGCATCAGGCAGGCCGCCACCGAGCTGTCCACGCCGCCGCTCATGGCAATGAGGGCGCGGGGACGGTTTGCAGGGTTCTGAGTGGTCATAGGTTCTCCTTTTATGGGTTCAACATACTAAAGCAGTAGTATAATACTACCGCAGCATAAACCGCTTGTCAAGACGCTATAATTTTCTGCGCCGCAGCCAGCAGCGCCGGTTTTTCGTTGGGATATTCTGCGCGGATGACGCCGTCCAGCAGCGCTTCCAGCACCCGGCGCAGCGCAGGCCCTGCCGGGATGCCCGCCGCCATCAGGTCGCGTCCGTTCACCGCCAGCTGGCTCACCCGGCAGCATACGCCGTCGGCTTCCAGCTGCCGCGCCCGCTGCGCTGCAAGGGCGCAATCCGGGGCATTCTGCGGGTGCAGCGCCGCGCACAGCGCACACAGCCGCTCCACGGTGCGCAGCCCATACCGCCCTAAAAGTCGCCGGATGGCAACCTCTCCCGCGTGTGCGGGAGTTTCTCCGAGGACCGTCCGCTGGGGTGGGACCCTGCTGCCGCAGGCAGT
>OGJV01000616.1_pt1 | contig 19916 bp, 9 predicted proteins | sample 1572271 | NCBI WGS metagenome assembly OGJV01 (sample SAMEA2582107, study PRJEB24529) | metagenome | biome: Human gut stool | place: China | collected 2011
ACTACTACCGCCGCAATACGACCGACCTCTACACAGTCGGCCCGAACCTCCCGCAGGTACTCGGTAGCGCCGCGCCCTACGGCAACTACGCCAGCCTCAAGACCAAGGGATGGGAGCTGAGCCTTTCGTGGCGCGACTCGTTCAACCTGGGCGGCAAGCCGTTCAGTTACAGCATCAAGGGTATGCTGTGGGACAGCCGCAGCTGGATCACCGACTACTATAACGAAACGGGCGACCTGACGACCTACTACAAGGGCATGGAAATCGGCGAGATATGGGGTTTCCGCACGGCGGGCATCTACGCCAGCAACGCCGACGCCCTGAACGGCCCGGCCTACAACTTCTTCAAGAACGGCGAGATGTTCCGCGCCTATGCCGGCGACCTGCGCTTCGTCGACGTGGACGGCGACGGCATCATGACCAAGGGCAACCGCACGCTGTCCAACCACGGCGACCTGGAGATCATCGGCAACCAGTCGCCGCGCTACCAGTACAGCATCAACATGTCGCTGAACTGGAACGGCATCGGGCTTTCGATGCTGTGGCAGGGCGTGGGCAAGCGCGACTGGTACCCGTGGACGGAGTCCGGATTCTTCTGGGGCAAATGGAACCGCGCCTACAACTCGCTGATGAAGACGCAGACGGGCGACAACGTGGTTCGGATCGACAAGAGCACCGACAACTGGCGCGTCACGAACATGGACAAGAATCCCTACTGGACACGCATGGTATCGCTCGCCGCCAACCGCAACGACGGCCCGCTGACGTGGGAGAACGACCACTACCTGCAGGACGCTTCGTACATCCGACTGAAGAACATCACCATCGACTACACCTTCCCCAAGCACATCTGCAAGAAGCTGCGCCTCGAGGGGCTGAAGGTCTACCTGTCGGGCGAGAACCTCTTCACCCACTCGCCGATGTTCAAGCACACGGACATGTTCGACCCCGAAGTCATCACCAGCGGCGACTCCGATTTCGCGGCCTCGACCACTTCGGGCCTGAACGGTACGGGTAACGGCTATTCCTACCCGATGCTCAAAACCGTGACCCTGGGTATAAACGTAACATTTTAACCGACAGCAACCATGAGAAAGATACTGCTATATACGCTGACGACCCTCGCTGCTGCGGGAATGGCCTCCTGCGAGGATTTCCTGACGCGCGACACCTACGACCAGATCGGCAGCGACGAGTTCTGGAAATCGGAAACCGACCTGGAACTCTATGCCAACGGTTTCATCCAGAAGATGATCCCCGGCGACGGAACCATCACGCGCGGCGACATCTATGCCGACTACTGCGCCGTGGACATCCCGACCGACCTGCTGCGCCCCGACGGCAACGTCTCGCCCGACAACCAGACCGGATGGGCTGAGAGCAACTGGACGAACCTTCGCCGCGTGAACTACATGCTCGACAACATGCACAAGTGCAGGGGGCGTGTGAGCGACGAGATCTACAACCACTACGAGGGCGTCGCCCGTTTCTGGCGCGCCTGGTTCTACTACGACAAGGTGCAGACCTTCGGCGCCGTGCCCTGGTACGACTTCACGATCGCGGCCAGCGACAAAGAGGCGATGATGAAACCCCGCGACAGCCGCGAGTACGTCATGGACAAAGTGCTGGAAGACCTCACCTTCGCAAGCACCTACTGCCTCTCCGACGCCAAATTCACGAAAGGCTCGGCTCTCATCAACAAGTGGGTGGCACTGGCCTTCAAGTCGCGCGTCTGCCTCTATGAAGGCACCTTCCGCAAGTACCACTCGCGCGAGCCCTCGTCCGACAAACCGTGGCAGGCCGAGTATAACGCCGACAACAAATTCCTGCGCGAGGCCGCTGCCGCCGCCAAGGAGATCATGGACAAGGGGCCCTATTCGCTCGTCACGGGCGATGTGAAGACCGCCTACCGCTCGCTCTTCACCAGCGCCGGGCTGCTCACGCAGGAGGTGATCTTCGGCCGTGAGTACAGCAAGGAGCTCTCGGCGTTCCACGAGACCAGCTGGTACTACTATTCGCCGACCTACGGTGCCAAGATCGCCATGACCAAGAAGTTCATGAACACCTACCTCACGACCAAAGGCACGCCGTTCACCGACATCGACGGATATCAGACCATCGACTTCATCCGCGAGTTCGACGGTCGTGACGCCCGCATGGCGCAGACGGTCATCAGCCCGACCTACAAGATGAAGATCAGCGGCCGCGAACGGCTCTATTCGCCCAACTGGAAAGTGACCCGTACGGGCTACCATCCGATCAAGTGGTCGATCGACGACGATGCCGACAACGTGCTGTCGAAGGCCGCGAGCTGGAATTCGCTGCCGATCCTCCGCTATGCCGAGGTGCTGCTGAACTACGCCGAGGCGAAGGCCGAGCTGGGCGAAATGGACGCCGCGGTATGGGATCAGACCATCGCGCTGCTGCGCAGCCGTGCCGGCGTGACCCCGGTCGTCCCGGACAAGGCCGACCCCTACATGGAGGCCTATTTCCTCAATACCTTGACCGACAAGTGGATACTCGAATGCCGCCGCGAGCGGAGCATCGAGCTGTACATGGAGAACACCCGGCGCGACGCCCTGATGCGCTGGCGCATGGGCCACAAACTGACGGTCGAATTCGCTGGCATCCACATTCCCGAACTGGGCAAGCCGTTCGACATGACAACAACCCCTGGACGGGCATCTGGATCGGCAACACGGGCTACACCTACGATTTCACGGGGCAGAGCACCGACGACAACGGCGATCCCGTACCCGACTTCTACATCCGCCCGGGCGAGGATACCGAACATTCGATCGCCATTTCCAATACGGGGGCCAACCAGACCTTCTCGCTCAACGCCGCGGGGAATATCGTCTGGGAGTACAAGCGCACGTGGGGCGAAAAGAAATACCTGCGTCCGATCCCCCAGACGGCGATCACCCGCAACCCGAACCTCGAACAGAACGCGCTTTGGAAATAAGCAATAAAAAACTCAGGATATGAAAACGAAAATCATGTTATTATGCTGTATGGCGGCGACGCTGATGCTGGCATGCAGCAACGACAAGTCCGGCGGGCATGACGGCGGCGAGGGTGTCGAAACCGAAGTCAACGGCACGCAGCTCGACGGCAATACGACCCTCTACGGACTGGTGACCGACACGTCGGGGAACCCCGTCCCGGGCGTGGTCGTGTCGGACGGCTACGGTTGCGTGGAGACCGATGCCAACGGCGTCTACCAGATGGAGCGCTACAAGAAGGCGCGCTTCGTACATTACAGTACGCCGGCAGGGTATGCCGTCAACACGTCGGCGGACAACTACCCGCTCTTCTACGCCGAGATCGTCCATAAGAACATCGCCGACCGCCACGACTTCGTGCTGACGCCGCTGCCGGCCCCGGAAAGCGATTTCACGCTGGTCTGCATCGCCGACCCGCAGTGTGCGACCACGGCCGAGATCAGCCGCTACGTCAACGAGACGATCCCCGACGTCGAGACTACGGTCGACGGTTACAAGGCCAAGGGCACGCCGGTCTACGGCATCACGCTCGGCGACATCGTCTTCGATACGCCCGACCTGTGGAGCAACATGAAGGAGTCGATGGCCAACCGCAACCTGCCCATCTTCCAGACCATCGGCAACCACGACCATTTGCAGACCGAGACCTCCGACGACAATGCTGCGGCCAATTTCGAAACGCAGTTCGGCCCGCGCAACTATTCGTTCAACCGCGGCGACGTGCACATCGTGTCGATGGACAACGTCCTCTACGAAGGCAAGAAAAAGTACAAGGGCGGCATCACCGACAAGCAGCTCGAGTGGCTGCGCCAGGACTTGTCGCACGTCGACAAGGACAAGCTCGTGATCTTCTGCGCGCACATCCCGTTCCGCGGGGGTACGAGCGTGACGGACGAGAGCCACGAGAACTACGACGGCGTGCTCGACCTGCTGTCCGGGTTCTCCGAGGCGCACATCATGATCGGCCATACGCATTACCACCAGAAATACATCCACAAGCGTAACGGGAAGACGATCCTCGAACATGTCCACGGCGCCGCCTGCGGTGCATGGTGGACGGCGAACATCTGCGCCGACGGCACGCCGAACGGGTACAGCGTCTACGAGATCTCGGGCAACACCGTTGCCAACCAGTACTACAAGTCGACCAACAAGGAAGCCGGCTATCAGATCCGGGCCTATTCGGCCACGCAGGTGTTCGGCAAGTCGGGCAGCCTCACCTTCGGCTGGGCGGCCAACGCCCCGGCCATGAACGATGCGAAGTGCATCGTGGCCAACGTCTGGAACTCCGACGCCTCGGGCAACTGGAAAGTCTCGCTCTGGCAGAACGGCACGAAGGTCTGCGACATGACCCGCGTCAAGACCTACGACTACTGGGCCTATGCCTACCACGTGCTCTATTACAGCAAGAGCGTGGGCACGACCTGGGGCAAGAACCTCGACCATTACTATTACGGGAACCTGGCGTCGGGGACGCCCGAGACCGCCGATTTCGAAATCGTGGCGGAGGACGGCATGGGCAACACCTACCGCACCTCGAAACTCCAGACCGACTTCATCGGCTTCTGACCCTCCCGCTCCTAAAAGCGATGCCGCGCCCCGAAAAGGGCGCGGCATTTTTCTTGCCGGTTCACAGGCGCGGTTGCAGGCACGTCGCCTCCCGGGCGCAGGTTCCTCCTCCCGCCTTGCGGGACCGCCGTCGCCGCCCCTATACGGCGGCGTTCCGTCCCGGGCGGTCAATACCAGCCTTCGGTCTGCGTGAGGTTGTAATTTCGGCTCATGGCCGCCTGCGTGATGGGCCATAGCAGTATGTTGGGGTTCTTGTCGCGCTGCGCCGCGATGTCGGCGCTGTACTCCCATATCTTGTCCGTGCGCAGGAGCATCCACCAGGTGCGGCCTTCGCCGACCATCTCCCTGAGGTATTCGTCGACGATCGCCTGCAGGACGGCTTCGGGCGACGTGTCGGTATAGTAATCCCTCCGCCCGTAGGCCCTGGCGGCCAGCGGTGCCAGGGCTTCGAGCGCACCCGCGTAGTCCTTCCCGTAATACCGGGCTTCGGCCGCCATCAGGAAGGCTTCGCCGTAGCGGTAAAGGATGAAATCCGAGTCGAAGATGCGTGTGCCGTTGTCCACGCGCCCCATCAGCTTCTCCGTCCAGCCGATCCTGCGGCCGCCCGTGCCGTAATCGGCCGTACGGCAGGTCAGCGCCGCGCGCGTATCGGCGGGGTCGGCCTGCAGCAGGGCCCGGTAGGTGTCGGTATACCACCACCACTGGTTGCCCCCGGTGGTGGGGACGGGGTTATTGCGGTAGGCCGCTTCGACGTAACTCTCGTTCCAGCCGAGGTAGTAGGCCGGGCCGTTCAGGGCTTCCGACACATCCTGGTGCACGGCGAAAATGACCTCGCGGCCGCATTTGTTCGACGAACTGAAAATATCGGCATACGCGGGCTCGAGCAGGGCGTCCGACAGGCCGAGTTCCCCGAGCGCCTCTTGGGCCATCGCCAGGTAAGCCTCGCCCCCGGCCTGCATACGGTACATCCACAGAGCATAGTCGGCCTTCAGCATCGCCACGGCGGCCGGCGTGGCCACGGTCTTGTCCGACGTATCGGCGACGTACCTTTCCGCGTCGGCAATGTCGCGTTCCACGCGCATCAGCACTTCCGAGACGGGGGTGCGTCCGAGGAACAGCTCCGTGTCGGTCGATTCGTAGCCCCAGAGCGGCAGCGGGGCATCGCCCCAGATGCGTGCGATCTGGAAGAAGCAGTACGCGCGGATGAAGTGGGCGTTCCCCAGGCAGAAGGCCCGCGGTTTCTCCTTCAGCCCCATCGCCGGGACATGCCTGATGACCAGGTTTGCCTGGTTGACCGTCGTGTAGAGCGCCGTCCAGTCGGCATACTCGTTGACCGAGCTCATGGTGCTGGTGCGCACCTGAGACTGGTCGACGCCGTTGAGCGTGTTGTGCGTCCCCGGGCCCCACAGCCCGTTGCGCAGCTCGCCCCAGCAGAGGTAGACGTCGTTCATGCTCTTGAGCGCGCTGCGCAGGTAGACGTACAGCCCGTAGGTGGCCGACGTGGCGTCGCTCTCCTCTTTCCACATGTTGCTGGCCGAGAGCTTGTTGTCCTGCATGATGTCCAGGTCGCCGTGGCAGCCGCCCGCCCCGTATGCGCAGAACAGCAGCGCGACTCCGGCTATAGTCTTTCCGAATTTCGTTTTCATGGCAGTAGGGTGTCAGAACGTGAGTTTGGCCGTGAAGAGCACTTTGCGCGTCGGCGGGTAGGGACTGAACCCGGTGTCGTAGGTCGACGACGCGGTGTAGAGGCCGCCGGTGGTCGCGGCCTCGGGCGAGACCCCGTGCACGGCCGTCCAGTAGCAGAGCGTGTTGCCCGAGACGGTGAGCGTCACGTCGCTTATGTGCAGTTTGCGCAGCCACGCCTTCGGGAGCGACCACGAGAGCGAAACATCGCGCAGGCAGAGGTAGTCGGCCTTCTCGACGAATATGTCGGACGTGCGCCCGTAGTTGCGGTTGCCCCAGTCCGTATCGTTGGCCGTGAAACGGGCGTAGCGCGTGTCGTCGCCCGGCTGCGACCAGCATTTTTTCACCTCGTTCACCAGGTTGTAGTTGCAGTTGCCCATCGTCGACTGGAAATAGCGCATCTGCATGTCGTTGCGCACCGAATGTCCCAGGGCATAGTCCATGTAGACGTTCAGCGTCCAGTTCCGGTAGCGGAACGTATTGCCGATGCCGCCTGTCGAGTGGGGCAGGGCATACCCCAGCAGGAACTGGTCTTCGGCGTTGATGATCTGCCGGCCGTCCATGCGCGTCGATCCCGGACGGTCTTTCCACTCGTAGTCGCCGATGTCCTTGCGCCCGGCTATCTGCCGCCGGTCGCTGCGCCGGTAGCCGCGCGACTGCGTGTCGTACCGGGCCGCGTCGGCCTCCTCCTGCGTCTCGATGATGCGCTCTGCGACATAGCCGAAGATACGCCCCATGCGCTCGCCCTCGGCGATGCCCCCGAACTGGCTCCCATCACCGACCGAGATGCCGTTGATGCGGTTGCGGGGATTGCCGTTGTCGGGCAGTTCGAGCACGCGGTTCATGTTGTAGCTGTACGTAAAATCCGTCCTCCACGAAAAACCCTTGCGGTCGATGTTGACCGACGACAGAGACAGCTCCGTGCCGTAGAACCTGACGCGCCCCAGGTTGGTCGAAACCGAGTTGTAGCCCGTCGTATTGGGGAGGCTGACGTCGAACAGCAGGTCGCGCGTCTCCTTGTTGTAATAGTCGAGCGCCAGCGTGATGCGGTTGTCCAGCAGCCCGAGGTCGATGCCGGCGTTGAACTGGAGGGTCTTCTCCCAGATCAGGCCGTTGTTGGGCATCGTATTGGTCGTGGTGGTCGCGTTGCCGTTGTAGGTGTAGAGCGAATTGTAGCTGCCGTAGGTGTCGTACAGCCCGATCCCGTTGTTGCCCGTCAGCCCGTAGCTCACGCGCGCCTTGAGCATGCTGACCGCACTGTTTTGGGGCCAGAATCCCTCCTTGCTGACCACCCATCCGGCCGATGCCGCCGGGAAATAGCCCCAGCGGTGGCCTGCGGCGAATTTCGACGAACCGTCGATGCGCATCGTCGCGGCGAGGAGGTAACGCCCGCCGTAGTCGTAGTTCACACGCCCGAAATAAGAGATCAGGCACTCCCGCGTGCGGGTACTCTTCGGATAGTTGGCGATGTTCGAAGTCCCGGCGTCGAGCACGGGCAGCTTGTCCGACACGGCGCCCTGCACCCGCACGTCGAAGCTGTTGAGTTTGTCGAGCATGTATTCGTAGCCCGCCACGGCACCCAGGCGGTGCCCGTTGCCGAACGTACCCTTGTAGTCGGCATAGGCCTGGAAATCCATGCGGTTGGTCTCCGAAAAGCCCTCCTTCATGGGCCGTATGTTCGAGCCCGTCGTGGGGTTGTCCTCGACATAGAAATAGCTGCGCGTATGGCGGTTGTAGTTGGTGAACTGCCCGACCAGGCGCAGCCCGTCGAACACCTCCCAGTCGAGGTTGATCGTGGCCGTCGAACGCTTGATCGTCGACCCGGCATTGTGGTAGTAATAGGCGTAGTAGGCGGCCGGTATCGTCGTGTTGTTGGTGCCCAGCGCAGGCGTGCCCGCCAGCTCCTCGCCCGCCTCCTCGCCGTACCAGTCGCGGTGGGTGTTAGGGACGGAGAGCCCGCGTATGACCGAGTTGCGCAGGCTGAGCGGCGCGCTCTCGAAGGTCTGCTGCTCGATCTGCGAATAGTCGAATGTCGTCGAGGCCCTGAGCCGCCGCGTCACCTGGAAAGTCGTGTTGCCGTGGAACGTGAAGCGCGAATAGCCCGTCGTGATCCCGATCCCGCTGTCGTCCGTATAACCCGCCGAGGCGGCGTATTTGATGTTGTCGCCGCCCCCGTCGATGCCGACGTAGTAATTCTGCCAACATGCGTCGCCGAACCATTGGCTCTGCTGGTCGTTGTCCTCGAAGACGATGATGCGCCCGGGGTTCACCGGGTCTTCGACCCATTGGTAGCCGGCGGGAACCGGTTCGTCCGGCCGGAGGTAACGGGTCGTCCAGAGCGATTTGGCCGTATTGCCCGTGCCTGCCGACTGTTCGCCGCCCAGCACCGATGCCGGATCCATGCCGCCGCAATACCCCTCCATGAGCGCCGGACGCACCGTGAGGATGTAATCGCGGGCGTTCATCAGGTCGAACTTCGTGGCGGGCGACGCCCAGGCCCACTGCCCCTCGAATACGATCCGGGGGCCGAGGTGTTTCGAACCTTTCTTCGTGGTGATGAGGATCACGCCGTTCGACGCGCGGGAACCGTAGATGCCCGCCGCCGCGGCGTCCTTGAGGAACGAAACGGATTCGATGTCGTTGGGATTCAGCCCGGCCATTTCGCGGACTACGCCGTCGACCAGCACGATCGGGTCGTTCGACTGGTTGATCGACGATCCGCCGCGGATCAGGAATTTGGGGTCTGCGCCCGGTGTCGCATCGGTCGTAGCGACCCTCACGCCGGGGACGCGTCCCTTCAGGGCGTCGCCGACCGAATTGACGGGGATACCCTCCAGGAGATGCCCGTCGAATTTGCTGATGGCCGCAGTCACCGTCCTGCGCGACTGCGTGCCGTATCCGACCACCACTACGTCCTCGAGCACGGCTTCGTATTCCTCCAGTACGACGTCGATGGCCGACCTCGTCCCGATGCGTTCCTCCCGGTCGGCATAGCCTATGTATGAGAAAACGAGGGTGGCGTCCGGATCGGCGAAGATCCGGTAATTGCCCTCCGCCCCGGCCGAAACGCCCCGCATCGTATCCTTCACGACGACCGAGGCGCCGACCAGCGGCATCCCCGAGCCGTCCTTGACGCGCCCCGTCACGAGTACCAGCTGCGAACGCGCGGAATCCGTGTCGTAGGTCAGCACCACGATGCGGTCGACGACCTTGTAACGGAATCCCCGTCCCTTGAATACCTTTTCCAGGATATGTTCCAGCGGAGCCGCGGTTTCATGCACCGACACGTCGCCGAGCGGCATCTGCGACAGTGCCGATTCGTAGGAGAACAGTACGCCCGTCTGTGAGGTGACGGCCTCCGTGAAGGTCAGCACCGTTGCGGATCCGAGCGTGAGATCCACAGCGTAGGTCTTTTGTGGCGAGGCATTTCTGCCGTCATCCGTAGCATGGGCCTGCGGACACATGCCGGTCAACAGGAGAAGAAATACCAATTCCAGCTTGGGGATGGAATTTTTCTTCATATTTTAAGGTTCGTGAAGCGTGTTCCGGGTTGTGCGGTGCAAAAGGCCTGCGGTGGTCGGCCGCAGGCCCCGTATCATTCGTTGCGGATCACCTCGCAATGCGTTCCGGTCATGAACTCGACGATGTCGACGACCTCCTCGAGCGAATTGCTCCGCAGGTAGTTGATGTCGTAGCGTTTGCCGTCGTCGGGCGACATGATGCGTATGCGTACGCCGTAGCTCTTTTCGATGCCGGCGATGATCTCCGTGATCGTGGCGCCCTTCATCGTGACCAGGTTGTAACGCCTGGTCACATAGAGCGGCGCGTTGATTTCGGCCACCTCCATGTCGCCCATCCGGGCGTCGTACACGGCGCGCTGGTTGGGATGCAGCCGCACGAGGTTGTCGCCGCCGGGGGTTTCGAGGCGTACGGCGCCGCGTTCGAGCACCACCTCCGTGAACGGGTTGCCGGCGAGCGCCCGGACATTGAAGGCCGTGCCCAGCACCCGGATCGCCAGCTCGCGGGTCTCCACGACGAAGGGATGCCGCGCATCGTGCGACACGTCGAAATAGGCCTCGCCGTCGAGCCGCACGATCCGCTCCCCGTCCCCCTTGCCTACGGCATAGCGCAACTCGGTGCCGTCTTGCAGCCACACCTGCGTCCCGTCCTCCAGATGCAGGACGGCCACGTCGCCGGTATGGTTGGCATAGGACTGGAACCGCCCGGCTTCCGGCAAGCGCAGCCCTGCCAGCCAGGCTGCCGCGACCGCGATCACGACCACGGCTGCCGCAGCCGCTGCGGACATCCAACGCCGCCATGCGAACCGCGCGGGGCGCTGCATGGCGTCGTCGGCGTCGATACGCGCGTTGAGCCGCCGTAGCATGGCATCGCAGCGCTCGCCGGTGGCGGGGGAGATGAGCGTCCTGTGTGCGCTCCATACGGCCGCGACTTCGAAAAACAGGCTGCGGTTCTTCTCCGAGGCTTCGAGCCAGGCATATACCTCCCGGTCTTCGGCCCCGCTCGTCCGGCGGACGAGGTATCTGTATAGCAGTCCCTCCATGTCGGTTATGGTAGGGGTATCTGTATGGCGTTCCAATATGTATACTTTTAGGGTGTTACCTATACTATACAGCCATAGGCACAAAAATACCTAGTCTGTTTTCACTTTTTTTTTCGAAAAAGTGCATTTTTTCTGGAATCCCGGGAAATACGGGTCGAGGACGAAGCTGCGCAGGGCTAAAGGTAATAAAAATATCCGGGCTTCAAAGCCCGGATATCATCCCGGCCGTATCTCCGGCACAGGTGCCGGGCAGGATACGGAACGGTTCGGTCAGTTCCATTTGCCCAGCAGCTTGCGGGGGTAGTTCGTGCAGATGGCGTAGAGTTTGTCCTTGTAGGCCAGGTAATAATCCATGTCGACATCCAGGTCGGCATTGTATACGCTGAGCTTCAGCCCCGCATCGAGGAATTTCTGCACCGAATAACCGTTCTTGTTCACGGTCTTCCCCTCGAAATAGAGGTTTTCGGTCGAGAGGTTCGCCCACGGATAGCCGTAGGAGATGTAATCGGCCGGGTTGCGGAAGCTCATCCACCCGGCATTGCTGCCCACGGCGCCCGCCGCGGCGAGCGAACGCTGCCAGATGGTGACAGGGCTGCTCGAACTGATTTTCGTCGCATTGCCCGTGACGATGAACTCGCAGAAATTCTGCGCGCCCATCTCTTCGATGATCTCGCACGCCCTCTCACACGCCCTGGCCGAAGCCTCGCGCCCCTCTTCGGTCGATTTGCCGTCGATGGTAATGTTCTTCACGTCGAGCCACAGGCGCGTGGTTCCCGCCTCGAGCACCACGTCGATGAAGTCGGCCAGCGAGGGCAGCTGTTCCCCGTTGGCCAGCGTCCCGGCGGCACGCAGTTCGGCGAGCGTATGCTCCCACGGCTTGAGGTTATTGATGTAACACCCCGCCGATGCGTGCGCCACCACGACATCGTCGTCCTTCGTAAGGTAAATATCGCACTCCGACGCGTAGCAGCCCAGCCCGATGGCATAGTTGAGCGCCGCCACCGAATTGTCGGGGAACTGCCGTGTCCCGGCCTCCGTCGAACCGCCGCGGTGCGCGACGACACGGTTGCCGACCTCGGCCGGGGTTTTGATCTCGGTGCCGGGCTTCGACGGCCCCGTCCAGTCCTTCAGCGGATCTTCGTCGTCGCTGCATCCTGCCGCCAGGCCGGCTGCGACAAGGGTGAGGAGCATAAGCATTTTATCGTATTTCATAGGTTTTTCTTTTTTTTATTCGTTGTCGTTCCATGGCCGGAGCCCGGGCCGGACAGGGACGTTCTCCCGTCCGGCCCGCTCCGGATTCAGAAATTCTCGTAATTTTTCACACAGCGCACCGCGGCTCCCGAACCGTTGCCCACGTCGAACCCGTCGTCGAATACCATATCGGCCGAGGTCGTACAGTAGGCGCGCCACAGGGCCATCTTCGAGGCCGTCGTCTGTCCCATCATCGGAATCAGACAGTAGAAGCGCACGTTGCCCGAGTTGGCGCAGTAGTCGTAGCCGCTCTTGTAGAGGCGCCACCCCTGCGGGTAGAGGTTGAAAGCGAAGGCCTCGGCACCGTTCGAAATAACGGTCGCGGGGTTGAACTCGGCGTCCTGCCACTCCTTGCAGCGCAGGTGCGCCGCCACATTGGCCGCATTGCCCGAGGTCATGGCGCCGTACGATGCCGTCGCAGCCGCCACGGGGTAGTCCGAATAGCTCTTCGACGACTCCGCCACCGCGTAGATCAGGTCTTTCCAGTCGGACATGTTGGCGATATGCCAGCCGTAGGGACAGATGCCCTGCACCTGCATCGAGAGCGACGGGTGGTCGGCCTCGGCCTGCGTATTGCCGCCGTCGGAGGCCGCGTAGTCTTTCAGGTCGGCCTTGAGGATCGGTTCCAGCGTGATGCTGTTGCCCACGGCATCCACGACCACCGTCCCGGCGCCTCCCAGCGGGAAAGGCATCAGCAGGGCCGCGCTCAGCGCGCCGGCCGGGTCGCCCGTCAGCGTTTCGTACGAACTGTAAAGGCGTCCGTAGACCGAAGCGCGCGTCGTCACGCCGTCGGGCATCATCAGCTCCTTGAGCGTCCCGCCGTTCTCCTCGGTGTCATAGGCCGGGTTGCGCATCGAATACTCCGCTTCGTCGTAACCGCCCGTCTTCGAGCCCCCGACCAGACCGCTGCCCAGCTTGTAGGTGCCCATCGCCGCGCCGCCGTTCCAGTGCAGGCCGGTCGTCATCCACGTCTTGGTCTTTCCGTCACGCGTGACGTATTCCTTGGTGGGGTAGCCGGCCAGTTCCGATTCGGGCATGCTGTTCACGGTCGAGATGCGCGTGAACTCGGCCTTCGAGTCGGCTGCCACCACGTTGTTGTCGTCGTCGAGCGCGATCGTCACGCGCAGGGCATTCATCCCCGCAATGCCGAACGTGAGCTCGGGCGCCGCGGCCTCGGCAGCCGCGTCGGCCAGTACGGCGAGTTTGCCGTCGGCCGTCAGCGCATAGCGCGGATAGGCGTCCGGCGTACGCGAAGTCGAGAGGATCACCTTGCCGCTGCGGAAATAGTGGTCGAGGCCGAACACCAGGTCGTTCTTGTTCATCTGTGCGGCATCGCCGAAAGCCGCAAAGTGGGGTATGCCCGACCCGTAAATAAACAGGTAGGTTTCGTTGGCCAGCTGCCGCACCTTGATCTGCCTTGTGGCGAGGCTCGTATCCTCCGTCCCGGCGCTCACGGTCACCGTCGCCTCCCGCATGTCGGTGGGCGAGGTGTTGTCCGAAGCCGCGAGGACGACCGTCCCGGCCTCCCTGTCGAGCGTGCAGGTGAGCCACTCCACGCCCTCTTCCAGCTCGGCCGTAACGGTCGAGGCGGGCATGTTGGTCTCGAAGGTCACAGTCACCTCGGCAGGCTCCAGGGCCATCATTTCGATGTCCGATTCCGTCGAGAGGGTGAGCGTGGCATCGGGTTTGAGCCCGACCTGCGTGATCGGGAAATCAACGCTTTCGCCCGTCTTGGAGAGCGTTACGCGCAGCGTTCCCGTGCGCTTATAGTCCGTGTTCGCGGAGCAGGTGATCCGCAGCGCCTTTTCGACCGCGCCGTCGGGCGAGGCCGTATGGTAGTCGAGCGTGGCCCAGTCGGTGCCGACCAGTTCGGCATGCCAGTCGCTATACATTTTACCGTAGGGGTTCACCGTCACGATGTAGGTGCCGAACGCCAGTCCGTCCGTCGTCCGCCCGTCGGCATCGAACCCGATCGCGGCGGGCGAAATCGAGATGCGCGCCTCCCGGCTCGTGTTGTCCGCATCGGTGCCCGACTCGTAACAGCCTGTGAATGCCGCCGCGGCGATGGCGAGCAGGCCGGATATGAATTTTCTCATAGCTGAATAGTTTTCTGTTGGGTAAATGGATTAAGACCAGCCTTCGGTCTGCCTGAGGTTGCTGTTCTTGTTGATCGCCGAGGTCGAGATCGGGAAGAGGTAGATGTTGGGGTTCGTCGAACCGCCCACGCCGCCCTCGACACCCGTATTGGGCCAGTATTTGAGCGGGCAGTAGGTGTCGATGTAACCCAGGCGGATGTAGGTGAACCACAGGTTGCCCTCCTCGGCGAATTCCCAGCGGTTCTCCGCAGCCAGCGCTTCGAGCACGTCCTGCTGCGTGGCCGAGGTGTAGAAGTCGGCCTTTCCGTAGGCGCGCTGCGCGACCACGTTCAGCTCCCCGAGCGCCTCCTTGTACTGTTTCCTGTAATAGTACAGCTCGGCACGGAACATATAGTACTGCGCATACCGGTAGAGGATCAGGTCATCGTCGTAGAGCAGCGTCCCCGAAGACCAGTCGCCCGTGAACTTGTTGGGCCATCCGACCTTTTCGTACATGTCGCTCACGCCCGTGCGCTCCATATAGGTCACGTCGCTGCGCTGGTCGTTGTTCTGCTCCTTGTTCCGCTTCAGCTCTCCGATGAATTCGTCCGCATAGCAGAACCACTGGTTGCTCGATACCGGCACGCCGCCCTCGACGTTGCGGTACGAGGCCTTGACCTGCGTCGAGCCCCAGATGAAACGCTGGATGTAGCTGGCCGAATGCACCTCGTTCGTCGCATCGACATGCAGCGCGAAGGCGATCTCCTTGTTGGCCTTGTTCTTCACGTCGAACACGTCGGCGAACTTGCCGAGCAGCGGCGTGCGCGTAACGGCGTCGAGCGCCTCCCCGGCCATCGTCAGGTAGGAATCGCCGCCTTTCTGTGCGGCGTACATCCACAGCGCGAAGTCGGCCTTCAGCATGTTGATGTTGTCCACCGTGGCATAATAGCAGCCCTTGGCGTTGGATGTGATGTGCGTGAGCGCGCTTTCGATGTCCTGCGCCACCTGGGCGTATACCTCGGCCCGGGGCGAACGCGAAGGGTAAATCTCCCGCCCGGTGCTCTCGGTGGGCGTCAGGATGACGGGCGCGTCGCCCCATACGCGGGCGATCCAGTAGTAGACGTATGCCCGGACGAAATAGGCGTTCCCGAGGCAGTAGCTGCGCGTCTCGTCAGACATTTCGACCGACGGCGCGTACTTTATCACCGAGTTGCACTGGTTGATACAGGTGTAGAGGTTCGTCCAGCTTACCGACGACGTGCCCCCGTTGAGCAGGCTGTGCAATACCTCCAGCATGTCCGAGTCCATCAGCGAACGGTTCGTACCGCGGTCCCACATGGCGGGCCCGACGCGCAGTTCGCCCCAGAAGAACTGGTTCGTGTAATTCTGCCGGAAGGCGTTGCGCAATTCGAAATAGATACCCGTCGTCGCGCCCGTGACGTCGCTTTCGTCCACCCACATGTTCGTCGTGTTGAGCTGGTCGGAGTTGACGATATCGAGCTCGCACCCCGCCATCGCCATCGAGGCGGCGCCTATCGCTGCAATATATAGCTTATGGAATTTCATATTCGTATATTCGATTTAGTTGTTGAGAATCATCCCGTTCAGAACGTGGCCTTCAGGCTGAACATCACCTTGCGCGTGGGCGGGTAAATGCTATAATCGGCCGAGCTGGTATTCACCACGCTGTACATGCCCGTGCTCGATCCCGAGGCGGCAACCGCCGACTCGGGCGACACGCCCTTGACCTTCGTCCAGTACACCAGCGTGTTGCCTGATACCGAGACCGTCAGGTTGCCCAGCCCGAGCTTGCCGATCCACCGCTTGGGGAAGCTGTACGACAGCGTCACGTCGCGCAGGCAGAGGTAATCGCCCTTTTGCACGCTGATGTCCGAGATGCGCGAATAGTTCTTGTTGCCACCGTCGGCGTCGTTGGCCGACAGGCGCGCCAACTTGGTGTTGTCGCCCGGCTTCTGCCAGCAGTCGTTCGCATCGTAGATGAGGTTCCAGTTGCAGTTGCCCATCGAGGTTTGCAGGCCGCGCGTATACATGTAGTTGTAGACCGAGTGCCCCAGCGCATAGTCGACGTAGACCGACAGCGAGAGATTCCTGTACTTGAAGGTATTGTTCATACCGCCGGTGGAGTGGGGCGTCACGTACCCCAGCAGGAACATGTCCTCGTCGTTGATCTGCTCGCTGCCGTCCGCCGTACGCGCCGACCCGGCGCGGTTGAGCCATTCGTAGTCGCCGATGTCCTTGCGGCCGGCGATCGAACGGCCGTCCGAACGGCGGATGCCGTGCGAATTGACGTCGTACAGCGCCGCGTCGGCCTGCGCCTCGGTTTCGATGATGTAGGCGGTCTTGTAGCCGTAGATGCGCCCCATGCGTTCGCCGACGGCCGTGCCGCCGAAACGGAATCCCGTCTCCGACATCTTGTAGCCGCCTATGCGCCATGCATCCTTGCCGTCGACGTCCTTGTACCTGTACTCGTCGGGGAGCGACAACACCTTGTTCATGTTGAACGAGTAGGTGAAGTCGGTCGTCCAGGTGAAGTTCTTGCTCTGGATGTTCACCGTCGAGAGTTCCACCTCGGCGCCGTAGAAGCGTACCGAACCGACGTTCTGCCGGGCCGAGCCGTAACCCGACGTATCGGGCAGCGTGACGCTGAAGAGCAGGTCGGTGGTCTTCTTGTTGTAATAGTCGGCCATCAGGCGGATGCGGTCGTTGAAGAATCCCATGTCGACGCCGATGTCCAGCTGGTGGGTGGTCTCCCATTTGAGCCTCATGTTGGGCAGCGCCGTGGGCAGGATGGCGCTCGCACCGTTGTAGATCGACGTTGCGCCGAACCCTCCGTAGGCATCGTAAAGGCCGATGTAGTTGTTACCCGTCAGGCCGTACGAGGCGCGTATCTTGAAGCTGTTGAAATTGCGCACGTTCCAGAATTTCTCCTCCGAGACCACCCAGCCGGCCGACGCCGCAGGGAAATATCCCCAGCGGTTTCCTTCGGCGAATTTCGACGAGCCGTCGGCGCGGAACGTGAACATGAAGAGGTACTTCTTCTTGTAGTCGTAGTTCAGGCGCCCGAAATAGGAGGAGAGCGCCTCGTTGGTGTTGGTGTCCGCCCAGCCCGTGGCGTCCGTCCCTGCGGCCAGCGTCGGCACCTTGTCCGAATCGGCGCCCGTAACCGTCAGCGAAAGGCCGTTGACCGTGTTTTTCATGTAGTCGAACCCGACCGTGCCCTCGATCGTATGATCCTGCGCGAAGGTCTTGCGGTAGTTCAGGTAGCCCTGCGTGCTGAAGCGGTTGGTCTGCCCCCACTTCTCGTAGGTGCGGCGCTGGTTGGAGATAGCGTTGCCCGCCAGGCGCTGGTTGTCGATCCTGTAATAGTTGTGGTTGGCAACCTGCATCACGGCGCGCAGCCCGTCGACGATTTCCCATTCGAGGTTGAAATTGGCCGTCATGCGGCGTGCCGTGTAGTTGCTCGTATAGTAACGGTCGAACCATGCGGCCGAGATGGTCGTGTTGTTGGTTCCCTGGGCGGGCGTGCCGTCATCCAGGTAGTCGCGGTGCGTGGCGGGCATGAACATGCCGCGGCCCACGGTCGTCCAGTAGGTGGCGATACCCGACGAGGGGAGCGTGTTGCCCTTCGTTTCCGAGTAGTCGAACACGGTCGTCGCCTTCAGGTTCCTGAGTATCTTGAACGAGGTGTTGCCGTGGAAGGTGAAACGCGAGAAATCGGTGTTGATGCCGATGCCGCCGTCCTTCGTGTAGCCGGCCGACGCGGCATACTGCACCTTGTCGTTGCCGCCGTTCACGCCGACGTAGTAGTTCATCCAGTACGAGTCGTCGAACCATTGCTTCTGCTGGTCGTTGTCCTGGTAGGCGATCAGTTTCGAGTGGTCGATGGGGTCGACCATCACCTTCCAGCCTGCGGGGACATCGGCCGGCGTATCCACGAATTTGGGCGTCCACACCGAATTGTCGCCGTTGCCGATACCGGCGGAGTTGGCGCCCGTCAGGATGCCCGAGCCGTAGGCGTAGGTCGAAGGGTATTCGTTCAGCATCGTGCGCATCGTGCGCAGGTAGTCGCCGCCGTCCATCAGGTCGAACCTCACGGCGGGCGAAGTCCATGCGGCCTGCGCCTCGAATGTCACCTGCGGGCCCCGTGCCATACTGCCCTTCTTGGTCGTGATGAGGATTACGCCGTTCGAGGCGCGGGCACCGTAGATACCCGCCGAAGCGGCGTCCTTCAGCACCTCGATCGACTCGATGTCATTGGGGTTCAGGCCGGTCATTTCACGGTTCACGCCATCGATGATAATGATCGGGGCGTTCGACTGGTTGATCGACGAACCGCCGCGAATCAGGAACACGGGGTCGGAACCCGGCTGGTTGTCGGCCGACGATACGCGCACGCCGCCGACACGTCCCTTCAGGGCATCGCCGATGGAGTTGACCGGTGCGCCGGCGAGTTTCTCGCCGTCCACCTTCGAAACTGCGGCCGTGATCGTGCGGCGCGACTGCGTGCCGTAGCCGATCACCACCACGTCGTCCACCATCAGCGCATCCTCTTCGAGCACAACGTCGATCGCCGAGCGGGTGCCTACGGGCACCTCCTGTTTCTTGTAGCCTATGAAGCTGAATTCGAGCGTCGCATCGGGGCCCGCCTGGATCGAATAGCGGCCGTCGGCCCCGGATGTCGCGCCGGTTGCGGTTCCCTTCACGATGACGGTGGCGCCGATCACCGGTTCGCCCTTCGCATCCCTGACCGCACCCGTTACGAGGTTGCCCTGCGCCTGCGCGTCCATCCCGCACAACACCAGAGCAATTATACATACACTTTTCAAAAGTGTCGTAAGGACTCTTTTCATAATAGGTTTCTTTCAGTTAAGTAATTAATGATTTGCCGGGCTATTTCTCCCCGAAGGTGATGCCCGACGACGAGCCCCCGTCCTGGAAGCCAACCGCCAGTTCCGCATAGTTCGTCCCGGTGAGTGCCGTGCCGTTCACCGAACCGCCTGCGGCGCTGTCCTCCACGCTTTTCTTGTTCCAGCCCACGAGCGCCCCCGCATGCAGCGCACATGCCACCGCGCCGAAATTCCTGCATCCGGACACGGCGCCCACGTCGTTGCGCCCGATGATGCCCCCGGCCGCCAGCAGCGCCGAAGTGCCCTCGACGGTGGCCTGTACCGCACCGTTGTTGACATTGCCCGTGACGGCCGACTTGTCCTTGGTATTGTAGTCGTAGCCGACGATGCCGCCCGCATAGGAGCTCTTGCCCGCCTGGGCATTGTGCATCCAGACCGCACCGTCGTTGGTGTTGTTGGTCGCATTGCCCGACTTGATGATGCCCGCGATGCCTCCGGCGCCGATATTGGCGTTGCTGGAATTTACCGTCGCCCAGACCTTGCCGCTGTTCGTGCAGCCGTTGGTCACCGCCGTGCCGTCCGTGCCGTCGTAGAAACCCACGATGCCGCCTGCGGCCTCCCAGTTGTTGGCCGTCGCCGTATAGGCCAGGGTGATGTCGCCGCTGTTCGAGCAGTCGTCTATCGTGCTGGCGTTGTGCGTACCGACGATACCGCCGATGCGGGTCACCTGCAGCTTGTCGGAGCTGACGGCCGCCCTGTTGGCACAGCCCGTGACCTTCGCCCCGCTGTACGTCTGCCCCGCGATGCCGCCGATGCAGAGGTAACCCGCGCCTGCGGCATTGGCCTGCACGAATTTCACCTCGGCTTCGTTCGTGCAATCCCGGATCGCCGCCGCATAGTTCAC
>OGJV01000631.1_pt1 | contig 19605 bp, 8 predicted proteins | sample 1572271 | NCBI WGS metagenome assembly OGJV01 (sample SAMEA2582107, study PRJEB24529) | metagenome | biome: Human gut stool | place: China | collected 2011
TTGCCAAAAATTTGCACCGACAATAAAAAGCATGCCAAAGGTAATAACGAAAAGTACAACGGTACTCCCTAAGTCGGGTTGGGCTAATAAGAATACCCCTAATACGCCCATCACAATGAAAGGCTTAGCTGCACTGAATTTTTTACCACGTACTTCATCATAACGACGCGTAAAATAGCTTGCGAGGAAACAAGTTAAAGCTAGCTTAGCAAATTCCTGAAAATTTAAAATTCCTAAAGAAATCCAACGTTTAGCACCATTAACAGAAGTCCCGATACCAAGAACCAGTATTAATAAAACAATAGCTAACAAGAAGACTTTTGCGTGCCACTTTTCCCATTGAGAAGAAGAAATCTGGAGGGTTAAATAACAAGTTGCTAAAGAAAGTAAGACATACACGGCATCACGTTTAGCAAAATAGAATGTATCATTAAATCGAGTAATTTTTTAGTTTCAGCTTGAAATTGATGTGTTTCTTTAGCCAAGATTTGTCACTCCTAAATTTAGATTAAAATGAATTATGTATTTTTAGATATAGATGGAGTACTCAATAGTAGACGGTGGCATTCTAGCCATTACAGATTAGGAGGATTAAAGCCTTATCCTTTAGATCAGTTTGATCCTGATGCAGTAAAAAGACTGAATACTATTACTGATACAGGGGCTAAAATTGTAGTAACTTCTTCTTGGAGAACCGATAATAATCTTATAAATATCTTAAAAGAAGTAGGAATAACTGGTGACATTATAGGAGTAACAGAGGTAAATGAAAAAACACGAGGAGAACAGATTGAAGATTGGCTGAAATATAATACTTCTGGAAAATTTAAATACGTTATATTAGACGATGAATCTGATTTCTTAACCTCCCAAAAGCCACATTTAGTTAGAACTACTTTTGAACAAGGTTTGTTAGATTATCATGTAGAACTAGCATTAAATATATTACAATGATTGATATAGACCAATTAATTAAGAAAGCAATGTTGGACAAAGCTTCAACAGAACTTAAAGTATATAGAGCAATCAAAACTAAAATTACTGAGTTTAAAAGTGCAAAGAATGCTAAGGTGTATGATGAAGTAGCAGAATTGCAATTGATTGACAAAATGAGAAGAGAACGGCTAGATAGTGCTGAACAGTATAGAAAAGGAGGCAGAGAGGACTTAGCCGATATGGAAATATATGAAGCTACTATTTTAGATAAATTTCTTCCTGTAGCTCCTAGTCCTGATGATATTGTAGAACTCATTACTACTACTATTGCAGATGAATTTGGATATACTAATACCAGGAGAGTTAGTCAGGATTTGCTAGGACTTGGTATTCCTAAAAAGGATATGGGTAAAGTAATTAAACGAATTAAAGAACTTGAACCCCTTGCAGACGGTAAGATAGTTAGTGATATAGTTAAAATATTTTTACAATGAGAGTGTTAGGATTACTTTTAATATTGGCATCTGTCATAATGACATTGTACATTATAGGTAGTTTATTATTTGCATATAGTACCCATCTAGGTTGGGTATATGTAATATCGTGTGCATTGGCAGTATTTGGTAAATTGATTGCAAATGAATTCGACTAGAGAGGACATAGATAGAATATGTAAAGTAATATTCTTCTTATTTTTATTAACACTTCTTGGCTTATTTACACTAATATGACAATAAAAGAAATAGTGACATTACCAGCAATGGCTAAATTAACTCATGCTATTGCTGGAGTATTGTTCTATGAAATAAGAACAGATAAGGCATTTGTTCAATTTCAAGTAGATATGAATGATAAAAACGATGTAGGTGATACTACATTTTATCCAGAATATAAACCTATCACATTGATGAGGTATATTAGGAAGTCGCAAGAAAATGGAACTTTAATTGCAGAAAGCTTATGATAGAGAAAAAAGTTAGAGTAGAGTTATCTGGTAAATGGGATAAAGGAGAAACTGCTTATTTAACTCAAATTGATAATAGTGAGTATGAGTTGAACATTCAAGACTGTACAATCTCAATAACAAAAGAAGGTTTAACTCGATTAGCACAAGTATTGACAGAATTTAGTCAAGAACTAGGTAAGATATAATAAAAAGTAAAAGGGCACATCTTGGAGTAATCCAGGGTGTGCCCTATTTTTTTTAATTAACTGCAGAGTCAACTACTTCTGTTCCTGCGTCAACGAAACCTTTAACAGATCTATATAAACCAAAGTTGGTATTAGCCCAAGAATCAAAGGATTTGTTACCAGTAATAAGTTTACCAGAACTTCCTAAGAAGTTACCAATAATACCTATAGAAGCTGGTTCTACACTACTTCCGAAATCATATAACCCCATAAGTAATCCAAAGTCTCCGTATGATCCTAAGTAGGCTTTAGTAAATAGTTTTTGCATACCAAAGGTTAATGTACTTTCCAATGTAGGCTTTTTACCTTTAAGTTCCTGTTCTCTGTTTTCCAATAACATCTCTACTAACATCTTACCTAATACTCCTAATAAGAACATCATTAGTAAATCCTTACCAAGTTCTCTCATGTTCTTGACTTTAGCAGGACTTTGTTTTATGGAGTTTATAAAGCTTCCTACTTTATAACCATCTCGTTTGAAATCATTAAATGCATCAACTAAAGACCAAACAATACCTTCCATCCAATTACCTGAGTAATCATATAGTGGACTTCCAGTATCTTCTGTAGTAACCTCTTGATGTGAAGTTCCATCTTCTTCTATTACTTCTTTGAGAAATAGAGGCTTACCAGTTTTATCATCAACCATTTGAGTTCTCTCCTTACCATATACTCCAGGAGTTAATAAATATTTATTCTTAACACCAGTTAAATAAGTTCTAAACTGCATCATAAATGATCCCATTAAAGTACTTTCAAACATCATTCTAGTTTCATGATCATAGAAACCATAAGTCATATCCGAAAAGTTCTTTAATCTTTCTATTTTGGCTCTTTCATATGGAGAAGATAACTCTCCAAAATCCTTAGTTTTAGTTCCATTTTCCTTATCTAACATATCTCTAAGCCATCTCCAATCAGTGAGCTGCTTTTTATACTCTTTAGAGTTTTTATCAGCTCTAGGATTAGCAAGCAGATTAAATCTTTTATCTTTCTTCCAATCATACTTTAATTGCCCGTCCTTAAACGTACAAGCCTCCCAAGTCCCATCGTGCATCATCTGAGCTATAACCAAGCTCATTCTGTGGAAATAATCTGGAGCAGTAGTAAACCAGAATAGGTACTTACTAATAGGAGTATATAGTCCAGTTTTGTTACTCTTTAACCTATCTGCCAGAATGTTAAAGTCTCTATTAACTATACCCCATCTATTATTAATCGCTTCAATGGCTTTCATGGTATCATTCATTTGAATACCGTCTCCTACCATTATACTCCAAGCTTTAGTAATGTCTTCAATTCCAAACTGATCTGCACCGTAATATTTAGAGAAAGAAAGACTTAATCCTTTCCAAACACCTTCCATCATCTGTCTTACACCAGCTATAGGAGAGAAACCTAAACAAAAGGCAGAAGCAAAATACTTAGCCATAGTAGTATATTTAGCTACTCTCTTAGCCTCATCATCAAGAAGAGTTTCATTCTTAATAGATTTCTCAACAAAGTTATCAATAAACTCTAATGAGTTCTCTAGGTTGACGTTATTTTCTTTAGAGTATACATTTAATACAGCTTTGATTCCACTGATCCATGGAAGAATTTTATTCATTCCATCTATCATCATTCTATTAAACATATAATTAATCATCAGAGTTTCTACATTAGTTTCCCAATCTTCTGCAGTAGTATTTGCAAGTAATTCTTCTCTATGTCCTTCACTATCAGACCTATCAAAGTGTGATGTAAGTTCGTAGAATCCCTGTATACTATTTCTAGTGTCTTCATTAATATCAGGATCCATTTGAGTATTCTTCTTAACAAAGAAATTAGCTACAGTCTGATAAGCATTTCCTAACATAGATCTACCTTTTACCAATACAGATTTATCTGCCTTTAATAAAGGAACTTGGAACCATTTAGGATTGTTCTTATATCTTTCAGCATTTGGGTCATTATCTCCCTGCAATCCAAATCTATATCTATTAATCTCATAGAGTATATATTTAAGTAGTTCTCTTTCTGTATTGGTTAGAGATTCTCCAGGGTTGTAAGGATTTTTAAACATCATACTGTTGCTGATATTTCCATTTTGATCCTTTACAAATAAGTTACTGTATATAGTGAATTGGTCTCCCATGGTAAGGTCTCTCAATTTACCATATCCTTTTTCTTCTTTTATTTTCTTTATATAGTTCTCATAGAAATTATCAGTCCATGTAGATATATTACTTCTAATAGCTCCCATTTTAGCATAAGCCTGAGATACTACTACTTTAAGAGATCTCTCATTTACAAATTGAGGATTACTAAGCATGGAACCATTGGCAATGGTTTTATTCTTCCAACTAGTACCATACCTTTCTATGTTATGAGGTTCAGTTATTTGTTCTATATCTGGATTTTGTGATAATATAGTATGCCATAAGGCTATATAAACTTGAACAGGAGCTCTATCTGCATTTTCACTTAACCACTCAGCACTATTTTTAAGTTCTGGAAAAGTACTTACCAATTGGTCATTAATTGCTAAAAGCTCTTTAACTAGATCATGACTAGTCGCTGAGTCTAATGCCCATATATTATTAAATAATGTAGAAAACCTAGAATTACCATAATTACCTGGATTAAGTAAAGATGATACAGAATATTTAAGTAAATCTATATCATTTACAAACATATCGGAAGTAATATTGTTAGTAATTCCAACTCTGTTTGCCATTATATTAAATGAGGAAATAATTGCTTTTCTACTTATAGATTCAGTGGCTTCTGCTCTTCCAAGATTAAGTACACTCATATTTCCTATTTTAGCTCCATTCACTAGTAATTCTGGCATTTCATTAATTGCTGCCATTATTTTCATTAGGTCTATATTTCCGTTGGTAGCATTAAGTAACAAATTGTATTTTGGAAGTACAAATTCGTCTTTTTCAAAAGCACCTAATAGGGTAGTACCATAGTCTAACTTCATTGGAGTATTTAATACATGACCAGAGAATGCCACGAAATCTATAACGTTTCTCTCTTTGTTGTGAAGTATAAATATACCTAGCCTAGCTAATTCTGCATTTTCTACTGTTTCCCAATTTCCATCTAAGTACTTTTTAAATTTCAATTGAACAAAGTTACTAAGCTTGGGATTATTGGGATACATATCTGCCAGTGTAAGTTTTCCTTCCAGTACCTCTCCTAAGCTATTCATAAATGATTCTCCCCTCTTGGCATACTGTTCTGCTTCTGTAGCTAAGTATTCTTTTACCTTAGTTCTAAGCTCACTATTAGTAGCCTTTGGAGAATCCTCTTTAATGAAAATAGTCTGTCCAGCTACATAGTCTCTGAACTGGTAGACTCCCCTGTGCGGCTCTGTAGAATCGTATACTCTGGAATTAATACCTCTTGAAGGATCACCAAATATGAAGGTATCAACATCAATAGTCTTTCTCTTTAGGTCTAATGTTTGAGTTGGGAACATTTTCTTTAATCCAGCTGTAATAGTTTCTACAGTGTTTCCAGCAGAAGTTTTATTCCCTAATTGTACTGGAATAATATTGTTTACATTTTTAAAATAAGCTCCTGTTTCCCAATCTAATTTTTGACTAAGCCTATCTCTTCTTTGTATGCCTTCAAATTCTACATCTCCTACTTCAACGTCCTCTTCAATCCCATACATTCTCATTGGTACTATATTAAGAGACATATTTTTAGCACTAATACCATTAGCTGCCAACATTTGCCTATAAAATGCTAGTTGATAATCGTACTTCTTTTCCTTAACATTTTGTCTTTCTGAATAATCACTTGCAGAACCCTTAAATAGATAAATATGAGCTTGTCCTTTGCCATCTACTACTATAAGGTCAATAGCTCCTACAGCTCTATTATCCTCTCCTTTGATTTCAGAAGAAATCATATATCTAGGAGCCATTCTAGCATCAGAGCCATGTATAGTTAGTATTTGATCTCTTACAGTAGTTAGATTACTAATCATTTTTTCTACTACATGCTCACTTAATCCTTGAGCATTTTGTTTGATTTGTTCTGGAGATTTTCCATCAAAGAAATCGTTGATAATCTTATGCAGTTTAGAAGAATTATTTCCTATCATCCCCCATCTCTGAACTTCTTCATTAACTAGTTTATTAGCCGCAGAAGTAGAATATCCTTCATCTACTAACTGCTCAGCTTTATATATCTTATACTCTCTAATAGACATAGGAGTTACTATAGGATTTCCATTAATATCTAAAGCTTCTTCAATTAGTTGTGTAACTGGTATATCATTATCTCTTTTTTGATATCTTGGTTCTCCTGTTAGCTCATCAATCCCAATATAGCTTAATTCTATGTCTTGCTTGATACCTGCTAATTTAGCAATAGTTTCACTTTGTCTAGTATCTTCACTAAATATAACATCAGACAAGGAGGTAGAAAGTGCATTAATGTTATTAGCAACAAACTCAACTAAATCCCCATATGTCATTTGTCTAAATTCACCATTTAAATATAGTGTATATGAACAGTTTTTCATTATATACAATCCTCTATTAGTCTTTCTCTATTTATTAAATCTGCAATAACATTAGTTATTTGTCTAGATTCTTTAGCTACGTCTAAATCTAATCCGTCAGAAGTAGCAGTAAGTACACTAGTTCCAAATGAACCTAGTATCTCTTTTAAGGGCATTTTAAGTAATTGATCTACTGGAGTTTCCATTATACTCACATCAGTACCGAATGCTTTTTGTATTCCTCTTTTAAAGTCCTCAGATATATCTTGAAGCTCTTCTGCTGCATAATCTCCGAACAAACTTACAAATATTTCCTCATGTAAATCAGGCAATGCTCTAGTATCTTTATTATCTCTAAATGCTTGTATTCTCTTATTATAATCAGGTAATGATTCTACCTTACTTACCATGTTATAATATATTTCTGGCTTATTCCTTTTAAGAAATCCCATCATAATATGTGCAAATTCATGTAATATATCTGCATCAGTAGCCTTATCAGTATTCAAATAAATGTTACCTTCGTAAATAAATGCTCTTTTTCTACCAACATCTGGAATAATTCTTTTGAACCTAGCTGTTAATTCTCCTCTACTTAAAGGAGTTATTTCTATGCCATAGTTCTTAGATAAGTGTTCAGTAATATGTACTAAGCTAGATTGCATATCTTTAGGAGGCTTACTTTCAACTGGTATATTGTTTTTACTATCTATACGGGTAACTCTGTAATTAAATCCAGTTTCTGACTTCTTAGCTTCTACAATTTCATACACTTTAGACTTTGCTCTTTGTATATCATGTATTGCACTTAATGCAGCTGTGGACTCATCTCCCTTATCATATTGATTCTTAAGATATATAAAGGGTTCTACTTTCTCTGGAGTATCTAGTACGTTGTCTATAATAGTTCCATTTTTTTTAAGATCATTTACAAATTCTCTGTAGAATTTATTTGCCTTTAGTATCCTAAAGAATGAAGGATAAGTAACTACTTTTCCCTCTTTAAAGAAAATATTCTTATCAGATGGAGATATAGTGATATTTTTATCTAGCTTAATATCTAGTACATTAAATCTATCTCCAGGATTATATTTAACAGTAGATGAGAAAACATTAGTAGTAGTTCTCTTAATAGCGTACTGTATATCGTTTTTGTTGAATAGTTTATTCTTAACAACAGTGTCGTCTATATAGTTTTTGGCTTCAGCAAGAGAATTAAAAGAAGTTCTAGGCAACTGAAGATCAGTGGTGACTACCCTATTGGTCACATAGAATTTATCTTTATATTCTATTAAGTTATATCCTCTTATACTAAGTACTGGAGTTACCAACTCTCCAAAATATTCTGAATTAACTACATCATAATTAGAAGTAGGTTTTAGGCTAGCATTTCTAAATATGATTTCTCTATCACCAATAAATTCTATTTCATAGTAATTATCATCCTCTACTCTGTTATTAGCCTCTCTTACAAGGTCTTCAATATTTCGATAAGAAGGGTTCCTGCTTAAGAGCACGTTTGCATCATCAATAGACAGTTTATCATTATGTATACTATTAGCTAAGGCTGATACTAATGCGTCAGATGTTTTGCTAGCTGTAATATGAGAACTATCCTTCACTAATTCAAATAAGGCAGGATACAGATCAGAATTTGCTGCATCTGACATAGTTTTAAATAGGGAATCATTAAAATATAGCATTATAAAATCAGAGATATTAGACTTAACCATAGGTAAAAACTTATCTAATTTAAGTCTTTCTCTAGTACTTTCTACACTTAGTTTACCAAGGTTGGTAATCGTTGCCTTTATTTCGTCTAAAACTGATTGAGGTAGTTTATCGTCTTTATATAGTTGACTAATAAGTCTGTATCTAAGATATGAAATTGCAGATTCCTTTCTATCTCGTACTACACAAAGTTCCTTTCCATCTTTTCTAAACAGCCCAAACTTATTTTCATATAATAGCCTAAAATTAGTAGTTAATACTAATATATTATAAGAATCTAGTGGTACCCCTGCACTTCTTAGCCTTTTTAATAGCATAATATTTTCAGTCTTAGTAGCTAACCTTTCTAAATTAGTATTCCCCATTGGAAGTGTAGATTCAAAGGCAGAATCTAATACTTCATTAGCAGGAAATCCACTTTTATTTATCGTATCTACTAACTTGTCTAAAAGCACTGGTTGTTCTTTTAATATATCTATGATCTGTTCAGGTGACAAGTTATCAACATCAGGCACCTCTACCTCTATTTGAGATGAAGTGCCTTTGATGTCGTTAACAGTTATAATTGCTTTACAATTTCTCATTACTTACAATCAATTGTTATGTTAAGGGTGTTCCTTGAAATCAACTTTCTGAAGTCATTTGCCAATCTAGCTGTAGGACTGTCAGGATCTAATGGAGTTATAAAGCTCCTTGGACTAGCATTAGAAACATTTAATACAAAATAGTTATTATAATTCTTTCCTAATGTAGGATCTAAGAATTCATATACTAAGTTGTATCTTTTAGAATTCTTTTCTCTAGAATACAATTCATACTTTCTAATAAGTGGATTGTAAATCCTTACATAAGGATCTGTATTAGAACTATTTCTAGAAACAATAGGAGCAATTGCTTTTAAAGCATCATCCAGACTGTATGGTATATCAACTTGACTTAATAAGTAGTCAGATTCTCCAACTGTTCGTTGATAATCTAACATTAAAGAGTTTTCCATACCACTTTCTAATAGTGAATTAAATAAAGGAGTAAATCTATCTGAGCCATATCTGTTTCTATTAACTATAAGGTTATATAGGAAGAAATGATCAGCTAATGATCTATCCTGTAATTTAATTTTAGTAAGTCTTTGAAATCCTTCTTTATACTTTTCAAGAGCTGCCTCATCAGTCTCTGTTTTGATATCCATAAGATCCAAAGGTAATTTGATATAGTCTACCTGATATCCAGTAAAATCCTTTCTTCTGTTCATTTGTAAGTCTTGTATAAATGAATTAATCAGAAGTGAGCTCATTTTTTTACCTTCTACAATTCCAGACTTTAAATCTGGAACTACTGATTGTTCCATCCACAGTTTATAAGTTGCTCTACCTTCTGGAGTAGACAAGACAAATGTTTCTGGAGAGGATGCTACTACTATTTCTCCAGTAGGCTTAATATAACTTCCTCCCTCTGGAATAGTAAATGAAATCTTATTATCAGATAACCACTTAACAATTAATACATCATCTACATAGTTTTCAAGAGCTTTAAGTTGATCTTCAGTAAGTCTTCTACCCCTGCTATTCTCTGAATCTATAATAGATCTTCTGATTGTTTGAATTAGCCTATATTTATTACTAGAATACATACTCATTGTATCATCTACTAGAAATACATCAAATAGTGCTTTAAAATGAGGGATTCTAGTAATCATATCAAACATGTTCCATTGAGCCTTAATCAAGTCATAATATCTAATGGTATCCATTCTATAGTCTGGATTCATTAAGAATAGTCTAAAGTTAAACTTACCATCAGTTATACCTGCCATTTCTGCTAAAGCTCTTACTGTATGTATATGATCCCAGCTGTAATAAGGCTTTTCTACCATAATCCTGTCTATATCGAAATATTTTTTTCTAGATTTAGGATCATATTTCATGTAGCTTTGCTCCCTTTCAGTTAAGGCTGATTCTACATTATTAAGGTAAGCTAGCTTTCCAGCCATGTCAGTTCTTAATCCTTGATTAATACCATACAATCTTCCTAACCTAGTAGTTTCATCAGCATCTTTTTGAATTTCTACAAATTCCTTAAATACTTCTTCATCAAAATTCTTAGAGTTCTTTTGTTGACGTATATAATTTGATTCTTCAGCAAACATATTCCATAACTTTTCAGCATGTGTTGCTGCATCAGTAATATAAGGAACTTCTCCTCTAGCATATCCACCATTAAGAGTTTCTGCAGCTAGTCTTCCTAATTCATCCTGCTCTGACCCAGTTAAATATTTACTAATATGTGGACCATTTGCTATAAGGTCAATAACGTCAGTAATTCTACCTGTACCAGAGTAGTCATTAAACATATCTACTTTAGATAAATTATTTATTAGTTGGACAGTAGGACTAGTCATGAATCTAGCTATATCTTTAAACTTAAATCCTAACATAATAAGATGTAAGTATATCCCAGCAAGATTCGTTCCTGCATTAATCTTAGACAAAATCAACTCTTTAGCATTATCGGTTGCAGCTGATAACAGTGCAGATATAACCAAAGACTGATCCTCTTGTAATCCCAACTGATTTTCTATTGATTTCTGTTTAACTTGCTCTGCTATCCGTCCGAAATCTTGGTTAGCATCCACTGTATTTTGTATAATTTCTTTCCAAATTTCTTTTTGTTCAAATAAATTATCAAAGTTTACATTAGCTAAGATAGTTCTAAGAGCAGGCTCTGGAATAGACCTTCCATTCTCATCTAAAGTAGTCTGTACCTGTCTTAATACCTTATTGAACCTCATAGTTTTCATCCAGTCTGGATCTCCACTTCTAATACCTTCATTAAAGTAATAAGAGTTTGCAAAGAAGATTTTTTCACCTACTGCAGCAATACCAATCACGGCTTTACCATCCATGTTCTGTACTTGCATAACCCATTTAGAAGAAGGACTTCCTAAAGTAATAGTTCCCGCATCCTTTCCTGAAGGAGAGTCAGCTGCTGCCTTTGCTGGAGCTTTCATATCAATGTTAGAATATGCACTAGTAGCATTCTTTAAGTCTTGAATGATTTGTGTGATTCTTGAAGATACAGAGTTTTTATAAGCAGAAACGGCAGTTCTATTTCTTAGTCTATAGAGATTATGCTTGTTTACTAAACTTAATACAAACTTAGCATTATTAGGACTAATTACTGTATTATCATAAGCTACTCTTATAATGTCTTCATTTGATTCATCTAAAGTAACTAATAGATCAGACATTGCACGTATTACATCTGGAGATGCTGCATTCCAGGAAGCTTCATTTATTCTTAACAAGTAGTTAGTGATGTCTAGACTGCCTTCCCCACCAGCAAACATTGTCCTTCTACCATTAGGGGTAGGTAATGTTTCACTAGCGTTTAATGCTTCTATACTATCAAATCTGAATAAAGGAGACCATCCAATATAGAAACCATTAGCATCAAATTCATTACCCATTATATAAGCTTTATCAATATCATAGTCAGAACCTTGTAACCAAGTTTGCCAGTGAGATACATAAACTATATTCTTTTCTGAAGAAGAGAATCCTACAGACTTCATTTTCATGAAGGATTGCATAGTCTGTGCAGGAATACGAGCCGCAGTATAATCTAGGGATTTCCTAAATGATACAAACTTCTTATTAGAGTTTACATCCTTTCTTCTTTCCAATTCCGCTCTATAACTATTCCAAAAGTCAGCATAACTTGTTCTTCCCTCAAACAAGTCAGCAATAAATGCTAAATCCCTATCTGGATTTTCTTTATTAGATTCAAAAGTTAACCAGTTACCTATAATGTCTTGATTTGAGTTTTCTCCAAATAATACACTATCATAGCTGTCTGAATTATATATTCTGTCTATAACTTCTGGATCACTAACTATAAGAACCTCTTCATAAGTAGTACTGTTTGCTACCCTCTTAATTTGAACCAAAGGATCCCAAGATTGAGTTTCAGTATTATATTTACTAATAGGATACAGTCTTTTTCCATCTTCATTAGTTCTATATATAAAGTCAGTTTCTTTAATTACTTCTGGCTCTACATCAACTAACGGTATATCTTTAGGTTTGCTAAAGGTTATATAAGTATGCTTTCCATTTCCCTTTGTAAATGTTAAATCATATCCTTGTATTCTAGGAGTATGGTATTTATCATATCTATCTCTAAAGAATTGAGGACCTTGATTCAGTATTCTATTAATAGAATCATTATTAGTTATTCCGAATTTATCAGAGTATAGTTTAGATACTACCATTTCAGCAGCCTCATTAACTAAACTATTAATTGGAATTTGAATAGTAATAGGTAATTCAGCTAGTTGGTTACCTAGTTCATCAAAGTATAGTTCCTTATCTCTCATTCCATACTTACTAACAAATGCAACTTTATCTGCATCATATTCGGTTTGTAATGAGCTAGTAAGAGGCATATAGCCTTCACTTAAAGCTTCAAAAGTTTTTTGTACTTGAGCCTGATAAGTTAAAGCTATTTCAGAAGGAGTGTTTTCAGTTACATTATCATGTGCAGTTCTTAAGGCTGGCATATCAAAGATATTGTGCTGAACTCCTGTATTATCCTTCCAATAGATTCTAGAAGGTCTCAAGTCTCTAGCTTCAGATATAATATGAACAAATCTAAATTCTGGAGAATTAAAGGTATCTTTAACAGACGTATAAGTTTTGTAATCATCTAAACCATACTCAGCTGGCTTTCCATTTTCTATAACAGGTTTTCCATCTACTGTATAGATTTTTACAAAGTCTTCTGGCTCTATTAAATCAATTGTCTTGAGATTACTATTTTCTATTTCTTGTAATCTTTGCAAGTATTGATCAACAGTTAATCCAAGATCAGCAGCTTCATTGTAAATATCATCAAAAGACTTGTTTTCTCCATTTACTCTTATAAATTGTATAATGTTATATCCAGGAACCATAACAGCACCCATACCAGTATACTTTCTCTTTATAGCATTACTGTTCATATATGAACTTATAGTAGATATTGTAGTGCTGAATAAACTAGGGTCACTAAATGGAATTTTATATAAGTCATCTATATGGTCCAAGTTTCTCTTCTTAAACTCTGCGTCTATTCTTTTTAAAATAGACTGAGCTAACTTCATTTTACCTGGGTCCTTTTTATAAGCATCAACTATAGCTTTACCTATAATTTCGTATACGTCAGATTTGTTTCCAGTTTGGATAAGGAAATGAACAGCATTGGTTTCATCAGCAATAGATGATAATGCTACTCTCCCTAAGTCCTTATACGCTAATTTAGCAATATCATGTGTGTAACCATTAGCTTCTAGAGAGGAAATTACCTGAGAGAACTCGGTCATTTGTGAAGCCTCTGCAGTATGATCAGCATCCATTTGAATACCTAAACCTTCTGTATCCATTTCCATAGTCATTAGAGGAACGCTTGGATTCTTTTTAGTTAGCCATGCTGATGCTGGATTAACATTTTCTGCACCTACTTTAATTGCAGACTTGTTTACAAGATATGCAATCATGTTATTTTTTAGAGGTTGATAAGTATTAGATTGTGTTAATGGATCTCCTACATTACCTCTAAATTCTCCTATATTGTTTACATAATTAGCAGTTGCATATAAAGAAGCATCACTGAACTGTAATTCTCCATTCTTTCCTAACGACTCTGAATATACTCCACCTAAAGCTTGATGTATATCAAATACAGAATTAATACTTACAGTATCACTAAATTCACTTCCCATTACTTTAGTTCCATCTAGAGTAACCTCTTGTTTGTGAATTAAATAGTTTTCACCAGACCTTTCTATTCCTAAAAGTTCATAATGTTTATTTCCATCTCTATAGAAAATTCTTTCATTTTTAGTCATTTCCATTAGAGATAATGGTTGCCCAAATAAACCTTTAGTTAAGTCTATTGGCATATCAGAATACAGACGCCAATCAGCTCCTGCCATCTTTTTAAATAGAGTAAGTTGATTAATGTTAGATGTTTGAGATGCTCTCATTCTAGCATTATACATGGCAAATGTTGCAAATTTTAACAACACTGCACTACCATATCTATTCTTATAAGAGTGTCCAATGGGCTTTTTATCATCTCCTACATAGGCATCCTGTAATGAATAGTTCTCTAAAATACTTATTATAGGATTAACCCATGCACTACCGTCATGTGCGTCAACATCTCCTTTTAATCCCTTATAATTGTATACATCAGCTTTTAAATCCTGTATAACTGCAATCCTATACTTAGGAGGAATTCCCATTATACTATTCTGTAAGAAATATTGCAGAGTTGCAGGAATAATTACATTTCTTTTTAATTGAGCATTCTCTCTAGAAGATTGCTCCATTTCTAAGCCCTCTTCTGAATTTGGATCTACCTTTTCTCCTTCCTCATTTAAGTATTTGGACTTATTAGGGTGAGCTATGGCAGAACCTGTAGTAATTAGTCTTAGGTTTTCCGACAACAGATAATCAGTTAAGAAATATCTCTCTAATAGAGGATTAAGAGTTATATTGTCGTTACTTCTTATATACTTAGAAGTCACAGGATTTAACTTATTAAGGATATTACCGTTGGCATCTTTAGCAAGTATTAATACACCAGTTAATGGATCTGTCCAACTAGATTGCTCTTGAGGAGTCATATATTTACTCATGGCTTCTAGCAATATAGTATTAAAAGTTCCATCTGAATAAATTGGATTAAATACTACACTGTTATTAATCAAGTCCTTAATAAACTTCTTCTTATCCCTAAGCATTTGTCTTTTATAAACACTATCTTTAGCATATACTTGTGTAGCATTATAAATAAGCATTTCATTAGGTTTGGCGAATGCTCCATTCTTAATTGCATGTATATTTTCTATATTAGGAACTCCAGCTGCATATGACATATCTCTATATTCATTAAGAGGAGTTACAGCTAATAATTTTCTAAAATCGTCTATACCTAGGTGCTCAGTAGCAGCATTTCCAAATTGAGAGATAATTCCAGTAATTCTAGTTCTATCTGCATCCCCTAACTTAGGTACAAACTCTTCTAGATGATATCTATATACAGCTCTATAGTCTTCAAGTACGTTATCTAGTGTAGTCTTAAAGTAATTTCCAATAGTTTCTTTAATCAAGTTATTAAGTTGAACAGGAGTGGCTGTATCAATTCTAAATGTTTCCCCATTTAATTCTACTTGTTGTCCTACATCTACCGTCCATGTTACAAAGGAAGTTTTATCAGAATATACGGTAGGTTGTGTATCTACAACACTCATATGTTCTTGACCTTTTTCCTTATTTATCATTCTACCATAGAAATCATATAATATAGATGTGTAGGCTAGCTCTGCAACACTAAAATTAGAAACTGATTTCTTAACTCTATGTCTATTCATAGCATCTATCTTGTTACTAGTTCCAAGTAACCAGTCAGGATTATTAACAAATAAATTAGAAGACACTGCACTTTGAGGTCCTCTCATGAACTTGTTAATATAGTGAACTGTCTGGGATGCTAAGTTGGCTATTCTGTTATTTGCAACACCATTTCCCTCTATATTCTTGACTACTGATTTATATACCTCACCAGTAACTATTTGTTCTGCTTTAGTTAAGTGGTCAATAGTTTCGTAAGTACCTGTTCTAATAGTTTTTAAGTCATTATTTTCCTTATCGAAATATAACTTGCTATCAAAAGCATTTAAGTGATCCCCAAAGAATTTAAAATCTTCTGCGACTTCAAACAGAGGTCTTTTTGGGGAGGCAGTTTGGTTTTCATACTCTTTATATACTAGGTTAGTAAATGCAATCTTATTTGCAAGTTCTGCTAAATGTGTAGTTAAGTATCTTAATTGTACATCTTTCTTAGCTTGCGGAGATACATCATAAGTACTTTTAAAAGCCTCCAATAAGTCAATATTTCCCTTTAAAAAGCCAGTAGCAGCAAAATCATCTATAAACTCTAATATATTTATATAGAGTTGTTCTTCTGGTGTAAAATTAACTGGAATATCTCTTTCGTAATAATTTCTAAGGTCCTCCATACTAGGTTCTGAAATTAGATCTAATATTGAAGTTCCATCCTCTTTAGTTAATTTGTTGTTCTCTATAATTAGTCTTATAGGATGTCCTTTATAATTAGTCTGGAATGATACATTACCATTCAGGTTACTTCTAGATTGTACTCCATATTTATTAAGTAGATTAATTCTACTTAAAGGGCTTCTACTTTGAGTTAGAATTTCTATATTATTTACTCTTCTTACTCTTTTACCAGTATCGTTATATTGTTTAAGTCTACCAGAAGAAATATCTCCAGTTTCTTCATTATATAGATACTGTGTATATGAAGCACTTTTAGTTCTATCCACTACTCCAGAAATACTACTTAATAGGCTATAATTAGTAACTACCTCATTAGCATAATAGTCGTTATTTACTATGCTATATAGTGAGTTATGTTTATCAGAATAAAATCTTTCATATACTGATCTAAGTATATTTAAGTCAGATATAGTAAATAAACTAGAATTTCTAACATTAGCATTATTTACTATTTCTTCTAACATTAGCTTTAAATAAGTATCAGGATCACTATGGAAGTTAATTGCGTATTCTTTAAGATTAGTTCCCAAAGCATATTTATCTAACTCATTATAATTAGCTTCATTGGTAAGTTTTCCTAATACTCCTTGGAAGGACTTTAAAGTTAAATATGAATTACTGATAGGCAGTCCAGTTATATAATTAAGCATAGGAGTTTGCTCTATCAGTAGTCTAGAGATGTCAGAAGTTTGGCTTACTGCATCTACTAACTCGTTGGATCCCCAAGATTTTCTATAGTGAGAGTTATTTTCAAACGAATACTTTAAAGAATCTACGTCAGTTTCTTCTCCAAAATACAATCCTTTAATTACTAAGTTTTCGCCTAATACATTCTTAAGTGTAGTGTCGAAATTATCTCCTTTAAGTAATGCATATGCGTTGTATGCTTTCACAAGCATATTACTATTCTCATCTACTGATTTATTGAGGTAGGCTTGTTTCAATTCATAAGTAGTTACCTCTTTAAAAGTTTGATCAGCTAATTGGAGTAAATTCTCCTTTGCCATTAAATCGGGCTTACCATCTTTATAGATTTCAGAATCTACTGCAAGTTCTGAATTTAAACCTCTAAATACTAAATAGTCCTTTACTCTACTTGCCAATTCGTTTTTTAAATTGACTATATTTTCATTCAAGTCTTGTACATTCTTAACAATCTTTCCTCTATCAAAGTCCACAAGAGATGCATTCAGTATACTACCCTTAAAGTCTACTACCATAAACTCTTTAAGAGGAGCCATGCCAGAATACATATCGTCCACCTTATAACTAATTACATATTTTTCAGTGTTGGTATCAGTTATAGGTTCTGAACTTTGGATCTCCATTTCTTTTTGAGGATTAACTTCCTCGTTAATGGTCTCTTCTGGATTACTAAAGTACTTAACGAGTTCTGTCTTGTATGCAGACAGTATATTTTCTTTTATATTATCTGCAATCTTTTTAGCAGGAATGGTCTTTAATCTATTTTCAAAAAAACTACTTACAGCTTCTAATTCTGATTGATCCTGCAACTCATACAATCCAGTATCTCTTAATGACTTAATATAGTCGAAGACAAGAGTGCTTATGCTCTTGTCCTCGCTATTTAAGTATTTTAATACTGAGCCATTAAATGCCTTAGTAGCATCCTTACTGCCTACATCTAGTGTAAACTTAATACAACTCATTTTTCTTATTAAATTAGTGAAATTTTACATTGTTGATCTTGTGTTAATCGTAATGTTGATACTGCATTTAGTACTCTTTTAATTGGTTCTAGTTCTATGCTAGATTCCCCATCCTCATTAACTATTCCCTTAGTAAATACAGCTTCATCTGACGAGATACCTAATTCAGAGTTTTCTACTTCATTATAGGCATCCAAAGCTTGTTCACCTAAAGCTTTTCTGGTTTCTAAATCCATAGATCTTGAATCAGAGTATTGTAATACAGTGTTCAGTAATGCTAACAAGGGGTGATTAGTATCTCCTCCTACAATGTCACTTACATCTGCTATAGCTTGGTTAAGTGCCTTAAGAGAATCTCTACCCATTTGGATATTATATGTAGATACTGGCAAGAATTTGACCTCTGTACCTTCTATCTTACCCTTTATAGAATTACCATTTTTCAAAGTTACAGTAAAATTCTGATTATTCCCATCTTCGAATCGTAAATCTTTAAATTGCCTTAGTGAAGGTATACCCTTCTTAGTTTTTTCAACTACATCTAAAGAAGCCATCTCTTTTGAAGTTAGAAGAGTTTTTGTAGCCTTTATAACTCCAGTGACTGGGTTAATAGTAGCAGAAAGTACTCTATCTATCCCCTTATATGCTAATCCTTTTTCTACTGCTGACAAAGCTCCAGTTATATAAAGGCTCTTTAAAGCTTCAGAATCTCTATTTACTTCTTCTATAGAGCTATACTGTTCTTCCCTTAATCTTACAAACTCTGGTGAGTCAGTAAGATTTACTGCATTGTAATCAAACTTTATATCTCCATTAAATAGATTATCTATAAATGCTTGGGTAATACGTTTAACGGTATTAATATCATCCATGGATATAGGTTGTGCTGTACTTTCTTCAGTAGGTAAAGAGGTAGGTAGTTGTATTTCAAATGTAGGAGATTCGATCGCTACGTTACTATAAAACTGTCTGTTTACATTGACAGCTGGATAAAAGTCTAATTCCAATGTATTACCAGTGTGACTCTGGTATCTTGGCATGTAATATATACCATTAGGGAACGGACTATAAGTTCTCTTAGCTGTGGATCCAACATTAGGATTTCCTTGCAGGACAGTAGTTAATAACCTAGTGTATAAGATTCCAGGTTGAACATTAGGGTAAGCTTCCCTAAATAAATCAACTATCTTCTTGCTTTCTTCAGCTATATTAAACTCTAGAGATTTTCCTTTATTAGCTTCTACTACAATTCTACCAGTATGTACTCCAGGCACACTTATATACTTGTATAAAGCAGTTAATAGGGAAGTCAGTTTGAATGCTCCAGCACCAGTGAATCCTTCTTGTACTATATTTCCTATTTCTCTATATACAGTAGTATTACCTTTATCACTTTTAGTTATTGATCGTATAATGTTCTTAAGGTCTTCTTGACCTATTATATAAG
>OGJV01000647.1_pt1 | contig 19461 bp, 15 predicted proteins | sample 1572271 | NCBI WGS metagenome assembly OGJV01 (sample SAMEA2582107, study PRJEB24529) | metagenome | biome: Human gut stool | place: China | collected 2011
GGAATTGGTCATTCTAATGGTGGATTAATATATACTGACTTCTTAGAACAGTATTTCAATGAGTATAGTCAAGTTGAGATTAAACGACTAATGACAATTGGTACACCGTATAATTTTGATGAAACGTCTATTTCTAATAAAACAGAAATGTTGGCAGACTTTATTGCGAATAGAGAAAGTATTCCAACCAATCTTACTGTTTATTCGGTGGCAGGGACTGAAACCTATGATTCTGATCGATTAGTACCGGAAAGTAGTGTTTCAGCTGGTAAATATATTTATCAAAAGCAGGTTAAGCATTTTACTGAAATAACTGTTACAGGAGAAGATGCGGAACACTCTGACTTGCCACAAAATGATGAAGTTGTAAGTTTGATTGAACGCTACATGCTTGATAATCAAAATCAGGGAATGAATCGAAAAGGAAAGAATCCACAAGATAACTTACAAAAACAAGATAAAAAATAGATAGTTATGCCGGTTAAAAAACTGGTATGACTATCTTTTTAATTTGGCAGATTTTTTGAAAAAATTTCTGAAACTTTATCAAAAATAACTTGTAAATCATGACGGTTATTTTTTAAATAACAAGCGTAAACTTCAACAGTTGCTTCCTCATCACTAATTGGAATTAAACGACGACCATCATTTTTATCGTCATTAATACGGATAGACGATAAATTTGTTCGAAAGACTGGAAAACTAGAATATTGTGTTAATTCCGATAAAGCAGCCAGATTTTCTTGATACAAGAATTTAGCTTTAGGAATGTAGTCTTGAATAATGTCTTTCCAAGTTCCAATGTCATTAGCCACTAAAAAACTTAGACCACGTAATTCTTTAAAAGTAACTGTTTTTTGACTAGCTAAAGGGTGAAATTTGTCAATTCTGACAGCTAGTTTTTCCCTACCTAAATAACGAGACTCTACACTATCCGAAAAGATTTCATTAGTTGAAAAGATTAAATCAAATTTATAGCTGTTTAATAGTTGTTCAATATTATCTGGTTTTATCAAACTAGAATCTATATTAGCATTAGTCAATTTTAAGGAATTTACCACAATTATGGGACCAGGAATAGTTGAGCTAATATTAATCGTATTTGTATTTTCAGCATAATTACGAACCGTTTGAATAAAATTTTGATTGCTAGCTAGAACTTTTTTAGCTTCAATAGCAGCTACTTTTCCAACGTCAGTCAAGATGATCCGATTTTTTTGACGATTAAAAAGGGTTACTTGCAATTCATTTTCTATTTTCTGCATACCACGAGTAAGAGTTGGTTGAGTGACATTTAAATATTCGGCTGCAGCGGCTAGAGTTTTATGTTCAGAAAATGCGACAAGCTCTTCTAAAAGATAGTTATCAATCATTAATGTTCACCAACTTTCAGTATACGTTAAATGTATACTAGCATGAAAAATAAGTAATTTTCAACTTAAAGCTTACTGAATATACTAAAAACATAAACTACAAGGAGGAATCTATATGAAATTTGTAGAATTAAATAATGGTGTAAAAATGCCACAATTAGGATTTGGGGTATTCCAAATTCCAGATTTAAAGGAATGTGAACAAGCTGTTTTAGATGCCATCGATTCAGGTTATCGCTTAATAGACACAGCTGCAGCTTATCATAATGAAGAAGCGGTTGGAGCAGCCATCAAGAAAAGTGGAGTAGCGAGAGAAAAATTATTTATTACAAGTAAATTATTATGGGTTTCCGATGCTAGTTATGAACGTGCTAAGAAAGGAATTGAGACTTCCTTAAATAAATTAGGACTAGATTATATTGACTTGTACTTGTTACACCAACCTTATGGAGATGTGATTGGTGCTTGGAAGGCTTTAGAAGAAGCATATCATGCTGGCAAAATTCGTGCGATTGGTGTATCTAACTTCTACGCTGATCAATTAAAGAATTTAATTTTGACTTGTGATGTAAAGCCTGTTATCAACCAAATTGAAGTTAATCCATGGTATCAACAAAAACAAGAAATTAAGTTAAACCAAGCAGAAGATGTACGTGTGGAAGCTTGGGCACCATTTGCTGAAGGAAAGCACAACATTTTCCAAAATGAAGTCTTAGCAGAAATTGGACAAAAATATGGCAAAGCAAATGGTCAAGTTATCTTACGCTGGTTAATGCAACGTGGCATTGTAGTTATTCCAAAATCTGTACACAAGAATCGTATGGAAGAAAACTTTGATGTTTTTGATTTTGAATTGAGCGATGAAGATATGCAAACAATCGCTAAATTGGATAAAGATGAAAGTCAATTCTTCGATCATCGCGATCCAGAAACAATTGAACAAATCTTCGGTTCTAGCTTGGCACAATTAAAGCAAAAATAAGAAAGAGGTAAGAGAGTGGGAGAAAAAGTAGATTTAGAAAGAAAAGAAAAATTTGGAATTATTTTACCAATTGTTCTAATAAGTTATTTTTTAATTTTGTTGAATAACTCGTTAATATTTACGTCAACTGTTAAAATTTCGGCAGAATTACAGATGAATAATTTGATGGTAGCTTGGATAATCAATGCCTATGCGCTAACTTTTGGTGGTCTTTTAGCTTTTTCGGCTAGATTAGGAGACATTATTGGGCGTAAAAAGACCTTATTTTGTGTTGCAGTAAACCTTCTGAAGATTCATGAACTGAGAGAGGTACTTGGAAAAACTGAGAACAGATGCGATGATGATTATTTCTATGAGAGCTTTACAGGGGATCGGGGCTTCTTTGTTAGCTCCAGCTACACTGGCTTTATTAATGGATAATTATCAAGGAGAACAATTAAATAGAGCTATTGCATATTATGGAGCAACTGCAGGAATCGGTGCTAGTTTGGGTATGATTATTGGTGGAATGATTGCCAGTTATATAAGTTGGAGAGTAGGATTCCATTTAGATTTAATAGTTTGCATTTTTTTAATTATCATGTCAGTTTTAGGTATTACTAATCAAAAAGCAACTCATGGGACAAAGATTGATTGGTGGGGAACGATAACTTTGGTCATTGGGTTTAGTGGATTAGTATACAGCTTAAATGGAAGTAGCTATCGTTTAGTAGCTTTTATTATCGCTATTGTGACTTTAACAATTTTTGGATATATTGAAAGTAAAGTTGAACATCCATTAATGCCACTAGTGGTTTTTAAAGATAACCAAAGAATAAGTGCCTTGATTTCAAGATTCTTTATGTTAGGTGCAAGCATGTCTTATTTCTTTTTAATGCCACAAGCGTTACAAAGAGTTTTTGAATTTACACCATTGATGGCATCTATCTCATTTTTACCATTAACTGTTATACAATTTATTGTTTCCTTGTATATTCCTCGCTTAACAGCACGATTTTCTAATACATCAGTATTAATTTCAGGTGTTGTTGTTGATACCTTAGGTTTTGTTTTGGGAAATGTAATTGGTATTAATAGTGGTTATTGGTGGGGAGTAGCATTTCCAATGATCTTTTTAGGTATGGGTCAAGGTTTGATCATAGGTCCAGCAACGGTTGCTGGAGTGGCTGGAACTTCTGATGAGATTGCTGGTGCTGCATCAGGAGTTGTCAATACTTTCCAGCAAATCGGTGGTGCAGTCGGATTAGCTTTTATTTCAGCAATGGTCAATGGATTGAACGGTGCTGATGTAATAATAGATCAAGCTCAATTTTGGATGGTAGTCTTAGCAATTATTATGACAGTTGCTGCTATAAATATCTTACGTGGAAAGCATGAGTAAAGAGCGTTAACTACTTCTTAAAAAACTGTAACTTTTTAGATAGTTTAGAAAAATAAGGACGAGCTAGATTATAACGAGCAGAGATAAAATTTAAATAATGCATAGTAAAAGTTATTGAATTTTATTTCAAATATGCTATACTCTAAGCATTGAATAAAGTAAACATTGATGAAAAAGGGACTATTCATAAGAATAGGTACAGCGAGTCTGGATAGTGTAAGCAGATGTTATTCTGAATAGTTTGGCGTTTTCGGAGTTTATACGAATTAAGTTGCTAGTTTAACTAGAAGTAGGGTGGAACCGCGATGACGAAAGATCGTCCCTATGTAACCAGAGGCGTTGCATAGGAACGGTCTTTTTCTTATGCAACGAGTTTGATTAGCTTTCGAATCATTTATTCAAAGGAGTATTGTAATGACAAAGAAATTAGCATTGCAAGATATTATTTTAACGTTGCAACAATTTTGGGCTAAACAAGGCTGCATGTTGATGCAATCATATGATACTGAAAAAGGTGCCGGAACAATGAGTCCTTATACATTCTTAAGAGCTATTGGACCAGAACCATGGAATGTTGCCTATGTAGAACCATCACGTCGTCCTGCTGATGGTCGTTATGGTGATAACCCTAACCGTTTATACCAACATCATCAATTCCAAGTTTTGATGAAACCATCTCCAAGTAACATTCAAGAACTTTACCTTGATAGTTTACGTGCTTTAGGTATTGAACCTAAAGAACATGATATTCGTTTCGTTGAAGATAACTGGGAAAATCCATCTATGGGTTGTGCCGGTGTTGGTTGGGAAGTATGGTTAGATGGAATGGAAATCACTCAATTTACTTACTTCCAACAAGTTGGTGGTTTAGAAGTTAAACCAGTTGCTGCCGAAGTAACATATGGTTTGGAACGTCTATCATCATATATTCAAGACGTAGACTCTGTTTATGATCTAGAATGGGCTGACGGTGTTAAGTACGGTGACATCTTTAAAGAACCTGAATATGAACATTCTAAGTATTCATTTGAAGAAAGTAACCAAGAAATGTTACTAAACTTATTTGATACATTCGAAACAGAAGCTAAGAAGCAACTTGCAAATGGATTAGTTCATCCAGCTTATGATTATATTTTGAAATGTAGTCATACTTTCAACTTACTTGATGCTCGTGGTGCAGTATCTGTAACAGAAAGAGCTGGTTACTTATCAAGAATTAGAAATATGGCTAAATCTGTAGCTAAAGTATTCGTAGCTGAAAGAAAGAAACTAGGTTACCCATTAATTAAAGATGAAAAACTAAGACAAGAGTTACTAAAGGAGGAAAAATAATGGCTCATACATTTTTACTAGAAATCGGACTAGAAGAAATACCAGCACATGTTGTTACTCCTAGTGTTAACCAATTAGTACAAAAGACAACAAAATTCTTAAAGGAACAAAGAATAGATTTTGATGAAGTTATCCCATATTCGACTCCACGTCGTTTAACAGTAAAAGTAACAGGCTTAGCTGATAAACAAGCTGACATTGAAGAAGAAGCTAAGGGACCTTCAAAGAAAATTGCTTTGGATGATGAAGGTAATTGGTCAAAAGCTGCTCAAGGTTTCGTTAGAGGTCAAGGCGTAACCGTTGACGATATCTTCTTTAAAGAATTAAAAGGTACAGAATACGTATATGTTAAGAAATTTATTCCTGGTAAGCTAGTTTCCGAAGTTTTAACAGGAATGAAAGATGTAGCGATGGACTTAAAATTCCCTACAATGATGCGTTGGGGATCTAATGATTTTGAATATGTTCGTCCAATTAAGTGGTTAGTAGCTTTATTAGATGATGAAGTAGTACCATTTGAAATTTTAGATATTAAAACAGGCCGTACAACTCAAGGACATCGCTTCTTAGGTGAAGCAGTTGACGTTCCATCAGCTGACAAGTACTTAGAAACATTAGAAACACAAAAAGTAATTGCTGACGCTGGAGTTAGAAAAGCAGAAATTCGTAAACAAATTGATGCTTTAGCAACTGAAAAAAATTGGAACATTGTTGTTGACGAAGACTTATTAGAAGAAGTTAATAACTTAGTAGAATATCCAACAGTTTTTGCTGGCAAATTTAAAGAAGAATACTTGCAGGTGCCAAATGAAGTTTTAATTACTTCCATGAAAGATCATCAACGTTTCTTCTACGTAACAGATAAAGAAGGTAACTTATTGCCAAACTTTGTATCTGTTAGAAACGGTAACAAGGATTACTTAGAAAATGTTGTAGCCGGCAATGAAAAAGTGTTAACTGCTCGTCTAGAAGATGCTAAGTTCTTCTATGAAGAAGATCAACAACATACAATTGCTGACTATGTTGAAAGATTAAAGAAAGTTATGTTCCACGATAAGATTGGTACTATCTATGAAAAGATGGAACGTGTAAATCTATTAGCTAAGTTCCTAGGAAACAAGCTTGGTTTATCTGAAACTGAATTAAAAGATTTAGACAGAGCATCTATGATCTACAAATTCGACTTAGTAACAGGTATGGTTGGTGAATTCTCTGAACTTCAAGGTATCATGGGTGAAATTTATGCTCGTTTACAAGGTGAAGATGACAATGTAAGTACTGCAATCCGTGAAGAATACATGCCAACAAGCTCTGAAGGCGAACTACCTCAAAGTAATGTAGGTGCAGTATTGTCAATTGCTGACAAATTAGACAGTATTCAATCATTCTTTGCTGCTAACATGATCCCAAGTGGTTCTAATGACCCATATGCATTACGTCGTCAAGCTTTAGGTATTATCAGAATTGCTTTAGATAAGGGTTGGGATATTTCCCTACCAGTACTACATGCAGCAATTAATTATGCCTATGCTGAACGTGAAGATCTATATAAGAATACTCAGCCAATTGCTAATATTTCTGAAACTGATACTTTTGTAATTGACAGACTAGCACAAGTATTAAGTGGCAATAAATTCCGTCGTGATATTTTAGATGCAGTAGTAACTGGTGCTGATATGCCATTTATCCAAGCACTACAAGCAGCACAAGTATTAAGCAAGCATGCAGAAGATAATGACTTTAAAGAAGTAATTGAAGCTTTAACTAGAGTTACTCGTTTAGCTAAGAAAGCTCCTGACTTTGATAAAGATGCTTCAGTTGATAGTACTTTATTTGAAAATGATACTGAAAAAGCTCTTGCAGATGCATTTGCTAAGATTGAAACTGAGTATGGCGATGCAGAAATGAATGAAAAATTTGCTATTTTAAGTTCATTAAAAGACAGTATTACAGCTTACTTTGATGCTACTATGATTATGGCTGATGATGAAAAAGTTAAGAATAATAGATTATTGCAATTAGTTAAGATTGCTGAGTTAACAGAAGATTTCGGATCATTAGATAAATTAATTGTAAAATAATACAATCAACGATTTTCATGAATATGATATATAAGAGTTGGAAGGATTTTATGTGCCTTTCAACTTTTTTATTAGTGAAAGTATTTCGCTTTACATTTACATAAAAATAGTTTATTATATATCTTGACTATACGCAGTGGGTGTAGTGCGCACTTTTTTGTTGAAGTGAGGTGAGTTAGATTGGCGAGATTAATTCCAGAGGCAACGATTGAAGAATTAAGAAGTAATGTCAATATTTTAGATATTATTAGTCAGTATGTACAATTGCATAAATCCGGTAAAAATTGGTTTGGAATCTGTCCTTTTCATTCAGAAAAGACACCATCATTCTCGGTAAATGAACAAAAACAGATTTTTCATTGTTTCTCTTGTCACCGTGGTGGGAATGTATTTAAGTTCATTATGGAATTAGAGGGATTGTCTTTTCCTGAATCAGTTCAAAGAGTTGCTGAATTGGCAAATTATGATTTAGGAATTTCCATAGATAATTCTGAAAATCAAAATGAAACTTCTGAAAATGGTAAAATTAGGAAATTATATAAGGAAACAACCAAGCTATATCACCATATTTTAGTTAATACAGAGTTGGGAGAACCTGCTTTAGAATATCTGCATAAACGTGGTATTAAGGATAATTTAATCGAAGAATTTGAGATAGGATTTGCCCCTGAAAATAACATTTTAGAAGCCTTTTTTAAGGAGCAAAAATTATATGATTATCAGATTTTACGAAAATCAGGTCTTTTTATTGAAAGACAAAGCACAGAGCTTGTAGAAAGATTTAATGGTAGGGTAATGTTTCCTATTCGAGACACATCTGGACAAACGATTGCTTATTCAGGAAGATTGTTAGAGAAAAGAGATGATGCTCCTAAGTATTTGAATTCTCCAGAAACTGCTATTTTTAATAAACGTAAAGTTTTATTCAATTTTGATAAAGCAAAAGGTATTATTCGACGTGAAAAAGAAGCAATTTTATTTGAAGGTTTTATGGATGTAATAGCAGCTTATCGATCTGGTATCAAAAATGGAATATCATCGATGGGAACAAGTTTAACTGATGAGCAGATCTATGCTTTAGATCGGGTAACTTCGCATTTAGTAATTTGCTATGATGGCGATAATGCAGGACAAAATGCAACGAAACGTGCTTTAGAAATCATTGAACCAACTGGAAAATTTAGCTTAGAAGTTATCAAAATTCCTGAAAAACTAGATCCTGATGAATTTACAAAAAAGTATGGTAGTGAGAAGTTTGTTGAATTAGCTCGAAATGATCGTAAAAGTCCATTAGATTTTTATCTAAGTTATTACGAACAAGATAAGAATCTAAATAATGAAAATGATCAACTAGAATACATTCGTGATATTTTGCAGGAAATCGCAAAAGTTAGAGATCCTTTGGAACAAGACTTATATCTGAATCGTTTAGCACAAAGATTCAATGTCGCTAAAGAAAATCTAGACTCACAACTTAAGCAAATTCGTGAGAAAATATTTGCTCAAAGAGCTGAAAAGCAAGAGGAACAGAGTTATCAGGCTCAGCAAATACCTAGGACAGTCATCCAGAAAAATGAAGTACAACATTTTTCAAAGGCAGAGAAAGCAGAACGCTTATTATTATATCGAATGTTACATGATAAAAATGTTTGGTTGAGAATTAATGGTATACCAGATTTCAATTTTATTCATGAAAACTATCAAGTCATCTATAATCTAAGTGAGGCATATTTTGACACACATGATGAGTATGAAGTTGCTGATTTCTTAGATTTTATCAATGAAGATGGATTACGCCAAGTTGTAGTTACATTGGAGATGGGTGACTATGCTGATGAGGTAAGCGAGCAAGAAATTAATGATTGTTTGAGTTTGATAATGAGCCAAACACCATTAGAGGATAAAATAAAAAAAGTTCAAACTGAAATGTTAGAAGCAAAGCGTCAAAATGACACTGCAAAAATAACCAAGCTAACAATGGACTTGATTTCTTTATTAAAAGAACAACAAAATGCTAAGTCATTAACAATATAGGAGGAATTTATCTTGGCAAAAGAAATTTTAGAAAATAACCCTGCATTCACAAAAGCTTTACGTGATTTAATTCGTGAATATAAGCCACAAAAACAAGTTAATTATAAGGTACTTACAGATAAGTTAGTTACACCATTTAAGTTGGATGCAGATCAAATGGATCAATTAATTGGTTCTATTGAAGATAGAGGGATTTCTGTTGTTGATGAAAATGGTGAACCAAGTGCTCACAGTTTGAAGGCAGCTACAAAAGAAGCAGAAAAGGCAGAAAATGATAAAGATGTTTCCGCACCATCTGGCGTTAAGATTAATGACCCTGTACGTATGTACTTAAAAGAAATTGGACGAGTAAACTTGTTGACTGCTGACGAAGAAGTAGCTTTAGCTTTGAAGATTGAAGAAGGAGATCAAGAAGCTAAGCAACGTTTGGCAGAAGCTAACTTACGTTTGGTAGTTTCTATTGCTAAGCGTTATGTAGGTCGTGGTATGTCCTTCTTAGATTTAATTCAAGAAGGTAACATGGGGCTTATGAAAGCTGTTGAAAAGTTTGATTATCGCAAAGGATTTAAATTTTCAACATATGCAACATGGTGGATCAGACAAGCAATCACTCGTGCTATTGCCGATCAAGCACGTACAATCCGTATTCCAGTACACATGGTTGAAACAATCAATAAGTTAATTAGAATTCAACGCCAAATGTTACAAGACTTGGGTCGTGAACCAATGCCTGAAGAAATTGGTGCTGAAATGGATATGCCAACTGAAAAGGTACGTGAAATCCTAAAAATTGCTCAAGAACCAGTATCTTTGGAAACTCCTATTGGCGAAGAAGATGATTCTCATTTGGGAGATTTCATTGAAGATCAAGATGCAACAAGTCCAGCTGAACATGCAGCTTATGAATTGTTAAAAGAACAACTTGAAAGTGTATTAGACACATTAACAGATAGAGAAGAGAATGTTTTACGTCTACGCTTTGGTTTAGATGATGGACGCACAAGAACACTTGAAGAAGTAGGTAAAGTGTTTGGTGTTACTCGTGAACGTATCCGTCAAATTGAAGCTAAAGCATTAAGAAAATTACGTCATCCATCTCGTTCTAAGCAATTAAAGGACTTCTTAGAATAAAAACTAAATAACAGATATAGATAAATTGTAGACTCTCTTTGGAATAGACACATTAATGTAACAAACTTAGTCGTCTATTCTGAAGGGAGTTTTTGTTTGTTAAAAGGTGGAAAACATATAACAAAATAGATTAAAAGAACAATGCAACTATAAATTAATTAAAAATAAAATATTTCTATCATACAAACACAACAACAACTTTATTAATTAATATCTATAAAATAATTATATATCTTAAATACCCATGAGTTAGAGTTTATAAAAAAACTGTATAAAACATTAAAAATATATTCATTTTTTCTTAAGACAGGTATATAATTAGTCTATCTTAAAATCTTAAACAAGGGGGGAGACTTATTGAAACATAAATATCATATTAAAAAAGTTACAGTATCACTTTTAGCACTTATTTGTCTATTCATATTATCAATTCAAGCAGCCCAAGCAAATCCTTGGTGGAAAGAGGGCGGTGATTGGGACTGGAGCTACAACAATGGAGCTCGTTGGTCTATTGAAGATTATTTCAAAACTAATGAAGATGATGCTATAAGAATAGGTAACAGTCACTTTCAAGATTGGAATGATTATCCAGCTAACTACTGGTATTCAGGCTTTGATAGCTATAAAACTAAGTTTACAGTTGATGACAGAAATGCATATGGCTATGTTCAAAGTAATAGCAATGGATATATTCCTTCAGAAAACTATTTCATTACGGTAAATGGACATCAATACTCCGTTAGCATTGGAGATGCTTCATTTAAGAATAAAAACAAAATTCTATTTTCTCCAATTGATACTAGTTGGTTAGATTATGGTGAACGGCATTATGTAACTCTAGAAGTAAGAAGCAAAAATACTAAGTATCATACTTACGTTGTTGATGGCGGCTATCTTTACAAGAGTCCTTACAGTGGTAAGGTTTATCTAGAATTTGCGGTACCATTTAATGATTTTGGAGAATATGGCGAAGATGTTAATCGATCTACTACATGGAACTTCAATCAAAAAGACAATTATGGTGACGGAATTGACTTTGAAGGAGCAAGTACTTTAGCTATAATTCCGGTTGTATTTGCTGTAATTTTTGTAGGTATTGGGTTACGTAAAAACAAAAAATATTTATCGAATTTGAGAAAAGTTAAAATTAATTAACTTGGAAAGGACGTTCGTATAAAAATAAGCTAAAGTTGTTTGGCTTATTTTTTATACAATATTAGTATGAATTTTTTTAATTATTTATTTAAAAGTAGTCGTTCAATAATAAATATACTATTTACAATATTTATTGGTTTGACTTTCTATTTTACCCTAACTTCGAGTAATTTACTGTTAAATTCTCAAACAACAACTTGGGTAACAATGGTAATGCTACTAGGATTAGTGGGTATAATCATCATTATGATAACTGACAACTTTGTTAAAAGATTTGCGCGTTCTGTATACCAAAGTGGTTGGTTAGGTATGTTAGTTTTGGGAATATTATTATTAATTTGGCAGATATTCTTTATAGTTGCGACACATCCAGCGATAGGATTTGATGTTAACATGTTACATCAAGCTTGGATTAATCCTAATCAAGCAAAGGTTAGAGGATATTTCAGCCAAAATTATAATAACTTGCCAATTTTATTGCTTCAAAATTGGATATTAACTAAGTTTCACAGCACATCTTGGTTGGTTATAGATTCTGTGACGCTATTTTTAGTCAATTTATCTGCATTAATCAATATAGTCACAATGTATCTAGTTTCTAAAGACAAAGTAAGACTATTATGGTATTTACAAATTATTTTTCTAGCTTTCTTTCCCATGATTATTATTCCTTATACAGATACATGGGTGTTACCGTCTGTTTCCTTAATATTATTAGGATTTGTAGGTATGAGTAGCCATAGTTTCAATTTAATTTATAGAATATTATTTTCAGTAATGGCCGGAGTAGCTACAGTTATTACTTACTACATCAAGCCTTCAGGTATTATTCCAGCTATTGCTTTTATAATAGTAGGCATAGTTTATTTGTGTAATATCCCCGGTAAAAAGCAACTATTGAGAGCATTTTGTTTACTAGTGTTTCTATTTGGAAGTGGAGCTATTACATTTGTTTTAGGACAAAATATTATTTCTAATCAAAAGTATGTATCCATTGATAAAAGTTTGGAAATTCCTTCGATTCATTTTGTAAATATGGGAATGTCAGGAACAACCGGTGCATATAATCCACATGATGCACTAATGATGGCTAAACTTCCAAAGAAACAAGATAAAATTGCATATTCTAAGAAAATGATACGTAAGAGATTAAAGCAACGTGGATTTTGGGGATATATTTCCTTTTTAATTAAAAAGCAAGGATACAATACAGCTGATGGAACGTTTGGTTGGCTAGGTGAAGGCACGTTTATCTTTACTAAAATACCGGCATCTAATTGGAAATGGTGGGCCCAAACTTTTACCTATCCTGATGGAAAGAATGTATCAGTGTCTGCTTTTACTGTTCCATTAAACTGGATTTCCTTTGTAGGAATTTTATTTTTCGGATGGAAGTATCATGATCTTGTTAGTGATGGGTTGCGCCTTTCTCTTATTGGAGGATTTCTATTTCTCTTAATTTTTGAAGGTGGAAGAAGTCGTTATTTAATACAATTCTTACCTAGTATTATGATTTTGGTTCTGATTTTATGGCAAAGTAGCAGAGAAATTATCACCAAAATATTACTAGCTACAGGATTAAAAAAGATGGAGGTGTCGCAAAATGCTTAATGGACCAATAATTATTGGTATAATTCTATGGCTATACCTTCTATCTGTTCTTAATCGCGCAAATTTAATCGGATTTCACTTCTGGGTGGGGAGTGTAGGACTATTTGCGATCATGGCTTTCATTAGTCGTGCTTATTTCGTCTGGTTCTTATCAGCATGTATTACACAAGTAACTGGTTGGTGGGGAACTTTGACAGGTTTATATAGCAGTTCCTATATCAATAATCTAATCAGTATTCATAATTCGCATGGCTTAATTATGTTATTTGTAGATTATGAATGTTCTGGTATTATTGAAACTTTAGCTTATCTAAGTTTATTGTGGTTCTATCCTATGTATCAGAAGATGGAAAAAATAAGGTTAACTTTCATTGGAATAGCTTGGATTTTCATGGCTAATGTTTTCCGTTTATCATTGATTTCAACGATTATCTATTATGCCGGAAGTGGTGCGTTTTTCTGGGTCCACTCAATTTTAGGAAGAATTATTTTCTATGTTCTTGTGATTATTCTTTACTATAATGTATTTACTCGCTCTCAACTTGAAGAAAAAGGAACGGCTAGATTTAATTATGGGAGGCGAAATTAATGTTTAATCAAGTAGTAATTCAAATGGGCTTTTGGACAGCCTGGCTAGTGATACCGGCAGTATTCGAATTATCACCAGCAATTGTTGCTTTTTTTAGAAATCATTTTAGTAAAATTTCTTCAAAGCAAGAATACCATCCTGGGAGAATGCCGCAATTAACTGTTATTGTACCTATATATAATTCTGGAGATACCTTATATGATTGTTTAAAATCTATTGCTGAATCAAATTATCCTAAGCATTTAATTAGTATTATTTGTGCAAATAATAAAAGTACTGATAATAGTTTTGAAGTATACAAACAAGCTCAAATGGATTTTAGAAATGTTCGTATGCAGTGGCTTGAAACGAATCAAGGGAAAGCCAAAGCCTTAAATACTGCAATTTATGGTAGTACAGGGGATTATGTTTTTACTATTGATAGTGATGGTATTCTTTCCAAAGATGCATTACTTAATATGGCTGTTAACTTCAATAAACATCCAGAAGTTATGGCACAAACGGGGACAATCTTGAGTAATAATGAATTAATCAAAAATTCTAAAAAGCATCGTCTCCTTCGCCTAGAAGAATATTATGAATATGCAATCGCATTTTTAGCAGGGAGAACAGTAGAATCTAAAGATGATCAAATTTTTACAATGTCTGGAGCTTTTTCAGCTTTTAGACGTTCTGCTTTAATGCAGTCACGTTTATATAATGTAGAAACTGTTGGTGAAGATACAGATATGACTTTCCAAATACGTTATTATTTAAAGGGAAGAGTTATGTTATGTCCTAATGCTATTTTCTATGTTGAACCTATTTCAGACTGGGACGAGTTATACGTCCAACGTCAAAGATGGCAACGCGGAGAAATTGAAGTTATCCGTACTTTTTTGAGTAAAAAGCTTAATTTAAAACGAATTTGGAGTAATTTCATTGTTCGAAGACTTTTAGTTGATCATACCGTAGCTTTTCTGAAAGTAATCTGGCTATTTGCAATCTTCGTTTTAATTCCATTTGGCTATTCACCAATTTTAATTGTAATGTCGCTATTGTTAATGTATCTGTTATACTTATTCATCGGCTTTTTAAATTTCACTAATGTTATGCATTATTTGAAATTTGATCCTATTGAAAGAAAATATTTCAGAAATCATTGGTGGGTAACGTTTATGATGCCTATTTACAACCTTATTGTTAGTTTCTTTAGAGTTATGGGCGTTATTAATACCATGCTAAAATCTGGAAAATGGCAAACAGATAATTTTAAATCTGAATATTTAGCCGCTAAAAAAGTTATTAAACAAGATCTAAAGAGAGGAAAGCGTACTAATGGGAAAAATTTATAGTTATCGACTAAAATTTTATTTAAATGCTACTCACGCTATGCGGTGGAGTGATCAAATCGGAGAAGAACATCCGCATACTTGGGAAATCATTTGCCAAGTTATGAAGAAAGAGCAAAATCATTTTATTAGATTTAATGACATTGAAGATCAAATTCAAAAGATTATTGAGCCATTACAAAATCAATTTTTGAATACACTTGCTCCATTTGATAAAACAAATCCTTCTCTAGAAAATTTAGGGGATTATTTCTTTGATGAAATAAATCTACAATTGCATGAAATTAATTGTTACTTACATCAATTAGAAATAGGTGAATCACCAACACGTTTTTATGTAGTAAATAATGAATAATATAGTAAAAAGGAACCTCCAATTTCGAGTTGAGATTGGAGGTTCCTTTTAATTTAATTGATTCTATTTATTATGTTTTTTAGCTTGTTCAGCTGCAAAGCGTTTATTACCTAAATGTAATTCAACTAATGTCCAAATTAGTAAAGCAATAATAAGCACAATTAATATGTAAGCTACTGTGTGTGCTAAGCCAACTTTGTCAGCTGGGAAGAAAGGTTCAAGGTTTTGTGGCAAACCAATCATATTTAAGTAAGTTAGAGAAATAACTGAAATCCAACCAAGGATATTGATCCATAATCTATTCTTAAATCTTTCACCCATTTCAACTTTACTACCGGTCATAATAACAAGAGGTAACATTGAGAATGGAAGGGCAAAGGCTAAGAATACTTGTGAGTTGTTCATTAAATTATTTAATGCTTCATGTTCTTCAATTGTACTCTTACCACTAGTTAAGGCTACACAGATAAGTACTGGGATTACAGATAATAAACGAGTAATTAATCTTCTAGCCCAAAGTGGCATTCTCAAATGGATAAATCCTTCCATAATAACTTGTCCAGTTAAAGTACCAGTAATAGTGGAGTTTTGACCTGAAGCTAATAAGGCAACTGCGAATAAAGTAGATAAAATACCAGTTCTAGCAGCAGCAGCTAAAAGGCCATTACTCATAACGCTTGTATCGGATAATGCTTGATATAATCCAAAGAATGAAGGATCTTCAACAGCACCAGATTTGAAAACAGCAACCCCCATGATAAGAAGAAGGGAATTTACAACAAAAGCTAAACCTAATTGAATGTTGGAATCCCAAGCTGTAAAACGAACAGCGTTAGCAATGTCATCTTCATTATTACGATCAAACTTACGTGTTTGAGAAATTGCAGAGTGAAGATATAAGTTATGAGGCATAACTGTTGCTCCGATAATACCTAAAGCACCATTTAATGGAGACATGTCATGTACAACTGGATGTTTAGCAAAAGTTTCAGATGTTGGAATTAATCCTTTAAATACGCCACCCCAGTCAGGATTTGATAAAGCAACTTGATAAACAAAAACAAAAAGAATAACAAAAATCAAACAAACAACAATAGCTTCGATTTTTCTAAATCCGACTTTAGTAAGTAATAAAAGGAGTAATACGTCAAAAACAGTAATAAATACGGCAATAATTAACGGAATATCAAATAATAAATACAAGGCAATTGCCGCACCGATAACTTCAGCAATATCAGTAGCCATGATAGCCAACTCAGTTAAAATCCAAAGTACAATACCTAATGCTTTACTAGTTCTAGCACGAATAGCTTGGGCCAAGTCCATTTGGCTTACAATACCCAGTTTAGCAGCCATATATTGTAACAACATGGCAATTAAACTTGATAGTAAGATAACAGACATCAATAGATATTGAAAGTTTTGACCACCAGTAATAGATGTTGACCAGTTACCTGGATCCATATAACCTACAGCGACTAAGGCACCAGGTCCGGAATATGCAAATAAAGTTTTCCAGAAACCCTTGCCTTTAGGAATTTCTACGGTACCATTGACTTCTTCAAGTGATTTACCGTTAGCATATTGAATCATCTTATGCTTTTTATGATTATTTTCATTGTTTACCACAGTGAAAAACCACCTTTCTTTTCATTACAATGGTAGTATACACCATTTTTTTACACTTTAAAAGATATTTTTAGGTCTACCTTAACTTTTATTATTGTAAATGGAATTTACTAATTTTCATTTTAGTTGGGAAATTTTAAAATTTAGCGTATTATATTAATACGAGGGGTGATTTTTAGATGGTAGAATTACGATTATTGGATTTCTTTTCAATCGATCAACCCAGGAGACAGGCGGTATTACGCCAGATTCTTAAAAATAAAGTAACAAGTTCTTCAATATACTGGGGATTGAGATATAATTATTTATCCTATCTAAATGTTTTTCCTGAATTAGATGAAAAAAACTATGATCGAGCAATTGCACAGTTAATAGAAGAAAATTATCTAAGTAAAAAAGATAACAAATTACTTTTAACCATTAAAGGAAAAAATGCTTTAGATGAATTTAAGCAACAACACTATTTTATTGATAAGCCGCAATTGTTTAATAAATATGATTTGAAACTATGGAAAGAAATTCTACGACTTATGATACAAGTTTTATCAGAATTAAGTTTTGAAAATCGCCAATATTATGTAGTATCTCAGAATTTAAAAGCTCAATTTTACATTAAAAAGTGGCTCTACCAAGAAAAAAGGGAAGTATTAATACCACAATTTAAAGAATACTTATTAGATTTCTTGGGATCTCAACCTAAAGATAAAAGTGATATTTTCATGAATTCCTTTGTTGGACATGGATTACCAGGATATACTATTGAACAATTAAGTGAATTTACAGGGCTAGCAACTGCTGATATTCAAATTGTCATCGCTGATCTATCCTTAAAATTCGCTGACTACCTTAATCAAAAAGGTGGTAATTATTCAAAAATTGTCAATCTTGTATCAAGGTCTCAGGGATTGCCGACTAGTGTAGAGGAGACTTACACTCTATTACAAAAGGGCTTTACTGTAGAAAAGATAAAGCAAATAAGACGACTTAAGGAAAGTACTATACAAGAACATTTAATCATTGCCTCAATCTTGTCGAATAATTTTGATTATCATCAAGTACTTACTTCTGAAGATCATCGTATTTTACAAAATATATATTCTGATGATAATCTTGATGATTGGAAATATCAGGATTTAGAATTGTCAGGGCACCAAATGCCTTTTTATAAATTTCGTATATATCAAGTGCAACGGAGCAAATTAAATAATGATAGAACATAATTTAAAATTTTATTTAAAGAAATATTTTGGATATTCTTCCTTTAAAGAAGGACAAGAAGAAGTTATCAAAACTTTAATTGATCAAAAAGATGCAGTTGCCATTTTACCTACTGGAACTGGTAAATCAATGTGTTATCAATTAACAGGGAAACTTCTTGATGGAACAGTTATAATTGTTTCACCGTTACTTTCATTAATCCAAGATCAAGTAGAACAATTACGATTTCAAGGTGAACGTAGAGTCTTAGCTTTAACTTCTAATTTAACCTATTCTGAAAAAAATTACGCTTTACAGAATTTGCATACATATAAGTACATTTATTTGGCTCCAGAAATGCTTCAAAATAATGAAGTACTAGCAAGATTACAACAACAAAAGATCAGTTTGTTTGTAGTTGACGAAGCTCACTGTATTTCACAATGGGGGCCAGACTTTAGGCCAGATTATTTAGAGTTAGGTAAGATACGTAAAAAATTAGGTAATCCACTAACATTAGCTTTAACAGCGACAGCATCGCAACAAACAATTAAAGCAATTATGTCAGGATTGGAGTTGGATCAATCAGTAACTAAAGTTGTTCGAAAGTCTGTAGATAGGGAAAACATTTTTTTAAGTGCTTTTAAATTTAATAATGATCAAGATAAGTTAGAGAAGTTATTTGAGTTATTAAATACGTTAAAAGGTCCAGGATTAATCTACTTTTCTAGTAAGAAGAAAGCCAATGAGATAACTGAAAAGATAAAAGCGAAAACTTCATTAAAAGTAGCAGCATATCATGCTGATTTAGATATGAATGATAGATTCATTATTCAACATCAATTTTTGGATAATAAGTTAGATTTGATTTGTGCAACTAGTGCTTTTGGAATGGGGATAAATAAAGAAAATATTAGATATGTTATTCATTATCACTTGCCAGGAGAACTAGAATCGTATATTCAAGAAATTGGTAGAGCAGGACGAGATGGTAAACAAAGTATAGCTATTTTGCTCTATCAAAAAGGAGACGAAGGGATTCAACAACAATTATCCCTTAATAATATTCCAGATAATCAAATGATAGATTATTACATAAATAATAAACAGCAATTTGCTGAAACAGATAATGAAAGCATCCAATTACTTAATAAAATAAGTAACTTATATTCATCTAAAGAAGAATTACAATCTTTTTTCTTGCAAAGGAAACGACAAAAATTTAATTCATTGCAGCAAATGCTACAGTATGTTGATACTAATGAATGTAGAAGGCAGTA
>OGJV01000662.1_pt1 | contig 19271 bp, 20 predicted proteins | sample 1572271 | NCBI WGS metagenome assembly OGJV01 (sample SAMEA2582107, study PRJEB24529) | metagenome | biome: Human gut stool | place: China | collected 2011
GACCGCACGATCAGCTCCATGCGGTTTCGTGCCGCTTCGTCAATCTCGGCGCAATACTGTCTTACGTACACCCAGCGATCGCGCGGAATGCCTTTTCTTTTGTTTTACAGCGCAGTCCCCTTTTTCGGCACGAAAAAGGACTTCATATCCGCCCTTTCAAGCTCGAGCAGCTTGATCTTTTTGTCGACGCCGCCTGCGTAGCCGGTCAGGCTGCCGCTCGCGCCGACCACGCGGTGGCAGGGGATGATGAGCGAAATATCGTTGTGCCCCACCGCGCCGCCGACGGCCTGCGCAGACATGTGCGTTAGGCCCTGCTTCTCCGCCAGCTTTCGCGCAAGCGCGCCGTAGGTCGTCGTTTTGCCATAGGGAATTTCCAGCAGCAGCGCCCATACTGCCTGCTGGAATGCCGAACCCACGGGGTGGAGCGGCGGCGTGAAGTCCGGCTCGCGGCCCGAAAAGTAGATATCGAGCCAGCGCTTGGCCTCGCACAAAACAGGCGTCTCGCTCTCGGCATACTCTTTTGGCAGCGTGCGGGCAAAATATTTCTGCCCGTCGAACCACAGGCCCGTCAAGCCCTCTTCGTCCGCCGCAAGCAGGATGCCGCCGAGTGGCGAATCATAATGCTGGGTGTAAGTCATCGTCCTCGCCTCATTTCTTCTCTTTCGGCGCGTAATCGTGCAGCTCGGGGATCGCACCGCCGGACACCGCCCAGAGGTACAGGCTCGCCACGCTGCCATAGGGCGAAAAGCGGCGGCGGTACTTTTCAAAGAGCCCTCGGTCGATCTTTCGGTGGTGGTACACCATGCGCAGCCCCCGCTGGATGGCAAGGTCGTCGCAGCTCAACACGTCCTGCCGCTGCATGCAGAAGAGCAGGATCATCTCCGCCGTCCACACGCCGATGCCCTTGAGGGACGAAAGCTCCCGGATAGCCTCCTCGTCGCTTTTTTGCCAGATACCTTCTAAATCGAATGCGCCGGTGTGGACCTTTTCGGCAAAATCCGTGATGTACCCCGCCTTTCTGAACGTCATGCCGAGTGATTGGAGCTTGGAAACACCCGCGGCGAGGACCGTCTCGGCGTTGACCTCGCCGAGTGCCGACAGCATCCGCTGCCAGATCGTCTCCTGTGCCTTGGTCGAGATCTGCTGGCCGACGATGTGGTGCACGACGGCGGAAAAGAGGTCCGTATCCACTTTTCTCTCGACATGGCCGATGCGGTCGATGACCTCGGCCATGCGCTTATCCTTCTTTTTAAGATAGTCGGTCTCCTCTTCCCCGTAGGCAAAATACATTGAGCTTCCTCCCCGTCGCGTCATCTAAAACGTATGTTCTATATATTATATGGTGCCATTTTCTTTCTGTCAAGCGTGCAAGCTTTTGTAACGGACTCTCGAAAAAATTTTCGAAACCCTCTTGACTGAAAGTGTACTTTAAGTTGTAGAGTATCAGTGAACTTTAAGAACAACAGTTTTTAGAGGAGGAATATCCCATGATCAAGCCTTATACCGTATGCCACATGATGACCTCGGTCGACGGACGTATCGACTGCGCCATGACCGAGCACCTACCCGGCGTGCAGGAATATTACGACACGCTCGACGCGCTGGACGCGCCCACACGTATCAGCGGCCGCGTGACCGCGGAGCTCGAAATGGCGCTGCCCGGAAAGTTTGAGGCCAAGACCGCCGAAGCACTGGCATGGCGCGAAAAAGGACAGCTGGTTCAGCCACATCGCCGTTGAAGTCCCCGGCGAAAACTGCCGGAACGAGTGGTGCGAGCCGGTCTCGGACGAAGAGTACAATAAGCTGTAATCGGAGGCAATTTTCATGATCTTAAACGAAACTTATACGCTCGAAAACGGCCTGAGCATCCCCAAGCTCGGCCTTGGCACCTGGTTCATCGACGACGATCAGGCCGCCGAGGCCGTCCGCACCGCCGTGAAGCTTAGCTACCGCCTCATCGATACCGCGCAGGCCTACGGCAACGAGCGCGGCGTGGGCGAGGGCGTGCGCACCTGCGGCGTTCCGCGCGAGGAGCTTTTTGTCGCCAGCAAGGTGGCCGCGGAGCTCAAGACCTATGACGAGGCCAAAAAGTCCATCGACGAAACGCTCGAGAAGATGGGCCTTGACTACCTTGACCAGATGATCATCCACTCTCCCCAGCCGTGGAACCAGTTTCGCGTGGAAAAGCGCTATTCTGAAGAAAACAAAGCCGTCTGGCGCGCGCTCGAGGATGCGCAAAGCGAGGGCAAGGTCAGAGTCATCGGCGTGTCGAACTTTCTGCGCGACGACCTTGAAAATCTGCTCTCCGACTGCCGCGTAAAGCCGATGGTCAACCAGATCCTGCTGCACATCAGCAACACCGACCTCGCGCTGCTCGACTACTGCCGCGAGCAGGGCATCCAGGTGGAGGCCTACTCCCCCATCGCCCATGGCGAGGCGCTCAAGAACCCCGCCATCGCGGAGATGGCGAAAAAGTACGGCGTCAACGCCGCGCAGCTGTGCATCCGCTATGTCATCGAGCTCGGCGCGGTCGCGCTGCCGAAGACGGCCAACCCCGACCACATGGCGAGCAACGCCGCCGTGGACTTCACCATCTTGAGTGAGGACATGGAGACGCTCAAGCACACGGACCGCATCGCCGACTACGGCGAGTTCAACATCTTCCCCGTCTTCAGCGGCAAGCCGCTCGCGTAACGAACGCAAAAGGAAAAGGAGAGAACGCAGCAGCGTCCTCTCCTTTTTTTACAAAAGCATGCAGAAACCGATCTGCATACAGAGCCATCTTTCAAAAAGCCTCTTATTTCTTCTCTTCCTCGCGCACAAACATCATCAAAAAGCTGACTGCGAGCAGCAGGCAGGACACCCAGATGCCCTTTTCGGCAAAGCGCGCCGTCAGGACGCTGCCAAGCCCCGCGCCGACGGCAAAAATACCGATGACGCCAAAATACGTCAGTGCCTTTTTCAGCACCTCGCGGTCGTGCGTGTGGAAGTAGGCGCACAGCGCCTCGGTGCCGCTGCGCATGTTGCCGATGCACATGGTGCTCGCGTAGGCGTGGCCGCGCACCTTGCGGAAGGTCTGCACCTGCATCGCGCAGACGAACGAGACGAGCGCGTTTGCAAAGGTGTTGACCTCCTGCGGCAGGAAGCCGACAAAAAACAGCAGCACGATCTCGGCCAGAATGATGAGCTGGCGCCAGTGCACCTTTTCCATGCACTTATAGCGGCGGTGGACGCATTCCGCCACAAAAATGCCCGCCATAAACGAGATCACCGGCACAAAATAGCGGAAAACATCTGCCCAGTCGCCTGCAAAAAGGTGTGTGCTCATCAGCACGATGTTGCCCGTCTGCGCGTTGGCAAACACCTTGTCGCGGCAGCAATAGGTATAGGCGTCCTGCAATCCGCCGGATAAAATGATAAACGCGGACATTAGGAACGAATCGGACATCTGCCCGCGCGGTCGATCAAGCTGCATGGTTACATTTTGGCTCCTGTTCGTTAAAATTCCGCCATGATTATACGGCGGTGGCCGCGCTTCGTCAAGCGGCTTTTGCGTCGAGCCGCGCGGTGTATCTGCGGATGCACGCCGCAGCGTAAACGGCGGTGACAAGCTCCGTGATGGGCATGGCGAACCAGAGCGAATCCGCGCCCGCAAGAAGCGGCAGCATCAGGATCAGTGCACCGCTGATGACGAGTCCGCGCGCGACCGACACGATAAACGCCGCCTTCGGCTGTAAGATGGCCTGGAAATAATACGTCGAGAAGATGTTGAACGGCAGCAGCAGGAATGAGATCGCATACGCGCGGATGATGGCCGGGGCCATCGCCAAGATCGTCTCCGTCGGGCTCATAAAAATGCGGATGTAGAGATTCGGGCACGCCACGCTCGGCGCCGTCCAGAAAACGCCGAAACATACGACCGTCCACAGTGCATATCGCAACGTCTCGCGGATGCGAGCCTCTTTCCCCGCGCCGAAATTCGTCGAAATGATGGGCTGGGATGCCTGTCCGACGCTGTACGCGCAGCACTGGACGAATGTGCTGACGTTGATGATGGGGCCGTAGATCGCGAGCGCGTCCGAGCCGAGGTATTGCATGATCTGGCGGTTGAAGAGCACAGTCAGAATACCCATCGCCATGTCGATAAAGAAGCTCGAAAAGCCCGTGACGGCGATCTTCCACAGCTTGTGCGCAAGCCTCTTTGGTTTCACGAGGCGCAGCGTGTTCTTCCTGCTCGCAAAGTGTGTCAGCATCACGAGGAACGACACCGCCGAGCCCAGCGCCGTGGCAAGACCCGCGCCGTAAACGCCCATATCGCATGGGAAGACGAAGAACCAGTCGCCGAGTACATTGAAACGGTTTTTGCGCCCTTGAGACGCCCCAAGCTCTTTTGATTCCCATTTGCCTTGTTTGTGGGCTGCTCCTTCTGCCTGTTTTGCTCATCGCTTCTTTCTGAATTTTCCGTGGACAATTTCTTCCCGATGGGGTAACATCATAGAAAAACAGGAAACGGAACACTTTTTCATGGACAAGTACAGCATCTTAAAGCAATATTACGGCCACAGCGCGTTTCGCGCGGGGCAGGAGGCGCTGATCGACGCGATCCTCTCCGGGCGCGATGCGCTGTGCGTCATGCCGACGGGCGGGGGCAAGTCGCTCTGCTATCAGATCCCCGCACTGCTCCTGCCGGGCATCACGCTCGTCGTCTCGCCGCTCATCTCGCTGATGAAGGATCAGGTCGCAGCGCTCAAGAGCGCGGGCGTTCCCGCGGCGTACATCAACAGCTCACTGACAGGTGAGCAGATCCGCACGGTCTACGCCCGCACGCGCAAGGGTGCCTACAAGCTCATCTACGTCGCGCCCGAGCGGTTGGAAACGAACAGCTTTTTATCGCTGATGCAGGAGATGGACGTGTCGTTTCTCGCTGTGGACGAGGCACACTGCATTTCGCAGTGGGGACAGGACTTCCGCCCGAGTTACCTCGGCATTGTCGATTTCATCAATGCCCTGCCGCGCAGACCCATTGTCGCGGCCTACACCGCGACGGCGACAAAGCAGGTGCAGTCCGACATTCTGCGGCTCTTGCAGCTGCAAAGCCCGTACCGCATCGTGACGGGCTTCGACCGTCCGAACCTCTATTTCGACGTGCGCCGCCCGAAAAACAAGTTTTCCGCCCTCGCCGCACTCATCGACGAGCGGCGGGGCAGGAGCGGCATCGTCTACTGTGCAACGCGCGCGGCGGTCGAGCGCGTGTGCGACAGCCTGTGTGACCGCGGCATCGCCGCCACGCGCTACCACGCGGGCCTCACAGATGAGGAGCGGCAGCAGAATCAGGACGATTTTCAGTTTGACCGCAAGACCGTCATGGTCGCGACGAACGCCTTCGGCATGGGCATCGACAAGTCAAACGTCAGCTTTGTCATCCATTACAACATGCCGAAAAGCCTCGAGGCCTACTATCAGGAGGCGGGCCGCGCCGGACGCGACGGCGAGAATGCCGACTGCGTCCTGCTCTTCGCGCCCGCCGATGTGGAGACCGCACGCTTTCTCATCGAAAACGGCGGAGCCGACCAGCTCTCGGAGGAGGACGCTGCGCTCGTGCGCAAGCGCGACTATGAGCGCCTGCAGGCGATGACGGGGTACTGCAAATCCGTCGACTGTCTGCGCGGGCGGCTGCTTGACTACTTCGGCCAGATACACCCCGCAAACTGCGGAAACTGCTCCAACTGTAAAGCGACCTACCAGACCGAGGACATCACTCTCTCGGCGCAGATGATCTTATCGTGCATCATGCGCATCCGCGAGCGGCTGGGCTACTACGTCGGCAAAACGCTCGTCATTCAGGTCCTGCGCGGGAGCCGCGACCAGCGGCTTTTGTCGCTCGGCCTTGCGAGCCTGTCGACCTATGGTCTCATGGACAAAACGTCGCCAAGCGTCATCGAGCGGTACATCGAATACCTCGGATCTGCGGGATATCTCGAGGTCGACCAGCGCTATTCGACGCTCCGGCCCACAAAAAAAGCATCCGCCGTGCTCTTTGACGGCGAATGCGTGCTGATGCAGAAGCGGGTGGAACCGAAGGCAGAGAAAAAGCGCCCGCGCGGCGCGTTTTCGGACGAATTCGAGAAAGGAAGCCTTTACGAGGCGCTGCGCGCTCAGCGCGCGGAGCTTGCCAAGCGCGAGAGCGTTCCCGCCTACGTCATCTTTTCGAACGCGACGCTCGCCGACATGGCGGAGAAAGCGCCGCACTCGCTCTCAGAGCTTCTCGAGGTCTCGGGTGTCGGCGAGCGGAAGGCCTCCCGCTACGGAGAGGCCTTCCTGCGCACCATTGAGGAGTATATACAGCAGCAGGGGTAAAGCGGGCTCACTTCAGCACCGTGCCGTCTGCCAGCGTGATGGTATAGCCGTTGAAGTTGATGGTGCCGTTGTTGGTGAGGCTCGTGAGCGTGCAGTTGCCGGTCAGGTTCCACGTGCAGCCGTTCTCGATCGTGACGACCGCGTTGTCGCTGACGGCGGTGCCGCCCTCGGCATTGTCGACGATGTTGATGGTGCCGGTGAAGGTGCTGCCGTTTTTCATCGTCATCGTGAGATTCGAGATGGTATCGACGATGATGTCGCCTGCAAGCGTCTGACCGTCTGCGGCGAATTCGACCTGTGCGCCGTTGCTGCCGGCGGTGCCCCAGCCGCGGCTGGCGGAGTTGCCGACCACGCGCAGCAGCGCGCCGTCCGCATCATTGTTGACGATATTCACGCCGGAGAGCGTCAGCAGGCAGCGGGTGTTCGTGATGTAGAACATGTCACCGCTGCTGCCAACGAGGCTGCCGCCGGTCATCGAGAAGACGGACGTGCCGACGTCCGCGTCGCCGCCCATGGACTGATAGATCATCACGTTGTGGACGTTTTCCGAAGAGCTCGTACCCTTGGTGTCGCTCATGTTGCCGGTGACATAGCAGTCTTCGCGCGTGATGGAGTTCTTACCCTCGATGACAAGGGCTTCGGAGTTGTTCGCCGTCAGGTTCGCATTCTTCACGGTGATGTCCGCCGTGGAGTAGACCGCGGGGGGAGTTGTAGCCGTTCGAGGTGTACGCGCCGCCGCTCACGTTGACCGTACCGCCGCCGCGGTCGGAGCGGATGGCCGCGGACGAGTTGCCGGAGGTCTCGACAACTAAGTTGCTCGCGCTCGTCGTGCCGCCGCCGGTGGTCTGGATGCCGCCGGAGTTATCCGCCGTGGTGGTGATGGTGGAATCGGAGATATTCACGGTCGTGCCGCTGCCGTAACTGAACACGCCGTTGCCATTTTGCGCAGAGGACGTGACGGTTGCATTCTTGATGGTCACCGTCGCGCCGTTCATCGCGAGAAGCGCTGCGTTCATACCGTAAAAGTCGCCGTCCTCGGTGTTCGAGGCCGCGCCCGCGCTCTTGTCGACGGTGACGCCGTCGAGCGTGACGGCCGCGCCGTCCACGCGCAGGGCGTTTTCGTCGTCGCCGGTCGAGGTGTAGCTTTCGCCGCTGTAGGTGCCGTCCTCGCTGATGGTCGTGGCGGCGGTGCCCTGCGTCACCTCGCCGCTGCCGCCAAAGCTCTGGCCGCCGCCCACGGACTCGACCGTGGCGCTCGCCGCGGTGTTGTTGCTGCCGACCTCAACGGTCAGGATATCGCCCTCGGCGAGGTCGCTGAGCTCGATGCTCTCGTCATTTTTTGTAATTTCCGCATTCACGAAGTCGAGCGTCACACTCTCCTCGCCCGCGGTAAAGCTGCTGCCGCCCATGCCGCCGGGGCGCTGCCGCTCGGGGCCTCGGGCGGCTGGCTGTCGGTGCTGCCGCTCTGGCTGTCGGGCTTTGCGGGCGGCTGACTGCTGTCGGACGATGCATGATCCTCACTGCTGCTGTTGCCGCTCTGCGTTTCGCCGTCCAGCTTGTCGGGCGGCGTCTGGCCGGAATCGGAACTGTCAGACACGTCATGGGACGGCATACCGCCCGCACTCAGCTCGCCGAGCTGCATCGTCACGGCAGTGCCGTCAATATCGGTGATCTCGCCGGTGATCGTCTGGCCGGAGCAGTCCGATGTTTTGCTGCCGCACGCGGCGAGCGACAGTGTCAGCGCCGCCGCACAGAAAAGAGAACGAATCTTTTTGCTTTTCATCAAAAATGACCTCCTTCGTCATTGTGTATCCCAAATGCTTCCGCGGGGCTGTCGTTTTTCGCTTTCCCCTTGGAACGAGGTCATGATTGCCCGCCAACCTAAAAAAGCTAAAGGAAAGTTTGAACATTTTGTTTTTCACGAAAACGCAAAAAGCAGTGCCGCCTGAAATCAGGCGGCACTGTTCCTATTGATATGATGTTCCCACCGGCGCGGCGCAGGCGGTTAGTTCGCTCTAACTTGCAGTCTTTTGAAAAGCCGCCGCAGGGCAGCTTTCCAATATATCCTGCTTTCCCGCTTGCCTTCGGGAAGGTGATCGACCTTGCGTATTGTAGCACAGCGATTTTCGCATTGCAAGAGCGGTTTTCAAATTTTTGCGATATTTTCTTTGCTACATACGCTTTCTCGCCCCGTCCGCTGCGACAGACTGTTCCCATTCTGTGTCCCGCGGCACTTGCATCCCGCGGCTTTCGCTGGTATACTATGTTCAGAAGTTAGATGCATTTAACAGAATTGATATTTCACACAGAAAAGACGGTGAACGATATGGAAGCATTTTACGGCATTTTGATCCCATTTCTCGGCACGTCGCTCGGCGCGGCGTGCGTGTTCTTCATGAAAAAGTCGCTCAGCGACGCTGTGCAGCGCTCGCTGACGGGCTTTGCCGCGGGCGTGATGGTCGCGGCCTCGGTCTGGAGCCTGCTGATCCCCGCCATCGAGCAGTCGTCGGCGATGGGGAAACTCTCGTTTCTGCCGGCGTTTCTCGGCTTTTGGGTCGGCATTCTCTTTTTGCTGCTGCTCGACCACGTCGTCCCGCACCTGCACGCCAAGAGCGGGCAGGTCGAGGGGCCGAAGAGCCAACTCCAGCGCACGACGATGATGGTGCTGGCCGTCACACTGCACAACATCCCCGAGGGCATGGCCGTCGGCGTGGTGTATGCGGGCTATCTCTCCGGCAGCGCACAGATCACGGCGGCGGGCGCGCTGGCGCTCTCACTCGGCATCGCGATCCAGAATTTTCCCGAGGGGGCGATCATTTCGCTCCCCCTGCGCGCCGAGGGCATGGGCAAAGCAAGAGCTTTCTGGGGCGGCGTGCTCTCGGGCATCGTCGAGCCCATCGGCGCGGTGCTGACGATACTCGCCGCGTCGCTCATCGTTCCGGCGCTCCCGTATCTTCTGAGCTTCGCCGCGGGCGCGATGCTCTATGTCGTCGTGGAAGAGCTGATCCCCGAAATGTCGCAGGGCGCGCACTCCAACATCGGCACGGTGTTCTTCGCCGTGGGCTTCAGCCTGATGATGGTGCTCGACGTGGCGCTGGGATGAAATACGGCAGGAATGCAAGCAGGAGGCGATACCGAGCGGTACGCCTCCTGCTTTTTATGCTGACGCCAGCCTTGCGCCTATTTTTCCACCCGAATAAGATTGCTCTCATACGGCCGCTTGCCGGAGAGCACTTCGTCGTAAAAATTCTGCTTCCAGTCGATGTAGGCGACGCTGTCCTGCAATTCCCGAATGCCTGCGCGCAGTGCCTCCTGCTTCTGCGCCAGCAGGATCTTGCGCTGCGGGATGGTGCGCTCGCCTTGCAGGCAGAGGGCGAGGTAGTCCTTCATCTCCTGAATGCCCATGCCGCATTTTTTCAGGCACGTCAGGCTGCTGATCCACGCGACGTCCCGCTCGTCAAACACGCGGCGGTTGTTTTTGTCGCGCTTGACGTTGGGGACAAGCCCCTCGTTGCAGTAAAATTTTAAGGCCTGATAGGTCATCCCTGTCTCTTTGCAGACCTGCATCATGGTGTAGCGCATGGTAATCCCTCTCTGCTGCGTAAAAATTGTGTTTTTTCCTCAAAAACCTCTTGACCGGTTGTTACAACCGGTATTTATAATCGGCAGTATCAACCGGAAGCTGCCATCGGCAATGATAGCAAACAGCGGCGAATACCGCAAGAAAAACGGTCAGAGAGGATACGTTATGATGAATAACTTTATTTTTGAAAACAAGACCAAGGTATATTTCGGCAAAGGCGGCGTGAAGGAGTACCTCGGCGGCCTGCTCGCAAACTTTGGCGAAACCGTCATGCTGGCCTATGGCGGCGGCTCGATCAAGTGCAACGGCGTGTACGATGAGATCATGGGTATCCTGAACGCGCAGGGTAAGTGCGTTGTGGAGTTCTCCGGCATCATGTCCAACCCCACCTATGCCAAGGTGCAGGATGGCGCAAAGCTGGCACGTGAAAACCATGTTGACCTGATCCTCGCCGTGGGCGGCGGCAGCGTGTCCGACTGCTGCAAGGTCATTTCCGGCGCGTTCGACACGCTGAGCCACGCGATGGAACCCTGCTTCGGCAAGCCGGATGAAAACAACCTCTCCGATGATATCAATGAGGCCGTCATGCGCAGCGTCATCCGCAGCATCCGCATTTTGCTGACCGATCCTGAAAATTACGACGCCAGAAGCGAGCTGGCGCAGGCGTCCGCCATGGCAGAGAACGGCGTGCTGAAGATCGGCAAGGTCACGGATTTTCAGGCGCATCAGATCCAGCATCAGCTCGGCGCTTACACCGACTGCAACCACGGCGCGGGGCTGGCGGTCATCCACCCCGTTCTGTACCGCCACATCTACAAATCCGGTGCGGCGCGGTTTGCGCGGTTTGCTCAGAATGTCTGGGCATCGCACCCAAGGGCAGTGACGGGGAAACCGCCGCCGGTATCGACGCGCTGGCCGCGTTCATTAAGGAAATCGGTCTGCCGGCCAGCTTTGCAGAGCTTGGCATTCCCGCCGACACCGACTTCCGAGCCATCGCGGATTCCACCAACGTCACCGCCGGCTGCTGCAAGAAGCTGACGCACGACGAGATCTACGAAATTTTGCAGGAATGCCTGTGAGTATCCGCGCTTTTCGCAGCAAAACGAAGCATTCTTTGCGCTGTGCTCCATTTTTGGCCTTTCTGCCTCTTGCATTTGGCCCAAAGCGTGATATCATGGGCCAGACAAATTGCGGAAAGGGGTGGTAGAGTTGAACGCTGCATCGCAGAAAAAATCATTGGATATGCTCCACGGGACGCTCTGGGATAAGATCCCGCGCTTTGCCGTTCCGGTGGCGGCCACGGCGATTTTGAGCCAGCTGTTCAACGCCGCGGACATCGCTGTCATCGGCAACTTTACCGGCGAGCTCCGCACTGTGGCGGTCGCGGCCGTCGGCACAAACAGCTCGATCATCAGCCTGATCGTCAACCTGTTCATCGGCATCGCGCTGGGCGCGAACGTGACGATCGCGCACGCCATCGGCGAAAAGAACGACACGATGGTGCACCACGCGGTGCACACCTCTATCGTTGTGGCGGTGCTGGGCGGTTTGATCGCGGCGGTCATCGGTGAGCTGTTCGCCGTTCCGCTGCTGAATCAGCTGAATGTGCCGGACGATGTGTTCCCGCTGGCGCTGCTATACCTGCGCATCTATCTTGCGGGCCTGCCGGTGATCCTGCTCTACAACTTTGAGGCGGCGGTCTTCCGCAGCGTGGGCGAGACGAAAATTCCGCTGATCGCGCTGACGGCCTCCGGCGTTCTGAACGTGATCCTGAACCTCTTTTTCGTGGCCGCGCTCCACATGAGCGTGGACGGCGTCGCGATCGCAACGGTGCTGTCGAACGCGGTCAGCGCGGCGATCTTGTGGGGTTTCCTGCTCAAAACGGACAAGGTCATCCGCCTTGAGCCGAAAAAGCTGCGCATCGACGGGCTGTGCCTCAAGCAAATTCTGCGCATCGGCGTTCCTGCGGGTGTGCAGAGCGCGATGTTCTCCATCGCGAATATCGTCATTCAGGGCGCGATCAACAGCCTCGGCACGGTCGTCATGGCGGCGTCGAGCGCAGCCTACAACATTGAGGTCATCACCTACGATATCCTCAACTCCTTCTCGCAGGCCTGCACGACTTTCGTCGGACAGAACTTCGGCGCGGGCGAGATCAAGCGCTGCAAGAAAACGCTGCTGCTGTGTCTTCTCGAGGGCATCATCAGCCTCGGCGCCGCCATCGCCCTGATCCTCTTTTTCGGAAAGTCGCTGCTCACCATCTTCAACGGCGACCCGCAGGTGGTAGAGACGGGCTATATTCGCCTCATGCTGATCATGCCGTCGCACCTGTTCAGCCTTTGCTACGAGGTGCTTTCCGGCTACCTGCGCGGCTTTGAAATTTCACTGCCGCCCGCCGTTTTGACGATGCTGGGCGTCTGCGGCGTCCGCCTGAGCTGGCTGCGCTGGGTCTTCCCGCAGTACAAGACGTTTATGAACATCATGCTGGTCTTCCCCATCAGCCTTGCGGCCACGGCGCTTCTAATGCTGGCAGCGGTGCTGTACTTCCGCCCCTCGCGCCGCTATGCGCATCTGCAAAAGAGTGATGGCGCGGCTTCGGCAAAAATCGAAGGATAAGACCATTCCCAAAATCGACAAAGCAGGGCGCTTGCCTTTTAGGCAAGCGCCCTGCTTTACTTTTTTGATGGGGCAGCCGTTTCTAAATCGCGGATGGGAAATTTTCACATCAGCTCGCGCGTGAAATCAAGCACGCACTCGCGCAGACGCAGAATTTCCTCTGGCGTGTTCTTGCTCAGGTGCATACCGATGCCGAGCTCCCGTCCCGTTTTCGGGCTGACCGGCAGCGTCTTTACGCCGTGCGTCCGCCCGCGCATCATGATCTCCGTCATCATTGTGATGCCAAGGCCCTTGCTGACCATGCGGATGACCGTTTCATCGTCCACATGGCAGGGGCGGATATTCGGCTTCACCTTTTTGGGACTCAGCGCAGCGTTCACGTCGATGTCGAAGCGCCCGTAGGGCATCAGGAATTCTTTTCCGTCGAATTCCTCGATGGGGAAGGTCTCTTCGCTGCCGGTGGGATAGTCCTCCGGCAGGATGGCGTACATCGCGTCGTAGTAGAGCGGTGTCCAGTCGCAGTTGATGTGGCTCTGCCGCGCGGCAAAGATGACGTCCGTGCGCCCCTCCTCGAGCAGCTCAAAGGGTTCGAGCTCGTGGTCCACCATGCGGAGATCCACGTCGGTCTCCGGACACACGCGGCGGAAGCGGTACAGAATTTCCGGCATCCAGTGCATGGCAAGGCTCGCATAAGCGGCGATTCGGATCGTCGCCGTCCGCTTTTGCGTGATGGTCTCGATCTGGTTTTCGAGCTTCGCCGTCGCGCTGAGGTATTCGCGGATCGCGGGCAGCAGCGCCTCCCCGTCCTCTGTCAGCGAAATACCGCTGTGGTCGCGCCGGATGAGCTTCATGCCGATCTCGCGCTCCAGACCGTTGATGAGGTGCGTCAGCCCCGACTGTGTGTAGCCCACGACCTCAGACGCTTTGGAAAAGCTGCCGAGGTTGACGGCGGTCATCAGAATTTCAAATTTTTTGCTGTCCATATTCCCACTCCTATAAAGGGTATTTTGATTTGTAATATACCTATTATAACCGAGCGTTTCTCTTTTTCAAGTGCAGGGTGTAATATTTTCAACACAAAGGAGTTGATTATCCCATGACTACTAAAAAATTGACCTTCCGGCAGAAGATTCTCGTCGCCGGAACGCTGTTTGGAATGTTCTTCGGCGCGGGCAACCTGATCTTCCCCGTACATCTCGGCCAGATGGCCGGCCGCAACGCGGTCGTCGCCATGATCGGCTTTATCATCACGGCGGTTGGCATCCCCATCTTCGGCGTCGCCGCCATCGGCATCACGCATTCCGACGGCCTGCAGACACTCTCGGGCAAGGTCGGCAAGGGCTACGGCATTTTCTTTACCTGCCTTCTGTACCTGACCATCGGCCCGCTCTTCGCCATCCCGAGATGCGCGACCGTTTCGTTCACAACCGGCATCACGCCCCTGCTGGGCGCGGATTCGCCGGAGTGGCTGTATCTGCTTGTCTTTTCGGCGGCGTTCTTCGCCTTCGTGCTGTTCTTCTCGCTGCGCCCCGGTAAGATCACCCTCTGGATCGGCAAGATCATCAATCCGCTCTTCCTGTTCTTCTTCGCAGTGCTGATCATCGCGGCGCTGCTCTCCCCCGGCGCAGCGATCTCCTCGGTCGAGCCGACGGAGGCCTATCAGAACGGTTCCTTCTTTCCCGCGCTCATTGAGGGCTACGGCACGATGGACGCCATCGCCGGTCTCGCCTTCGGCATCGTGGTCATCGACGTCATTCGCCGCATGGGTGTCAACAACGACGACATCATCGCCGAGGACGTGCTCTCCTCCGGTCTTCTTGCCGGTGCGCTGATGGCGCTGATCTACGTGCTGTCCATTCTGGTCGGCGCGCAGTCGAGAGGCATTTTCGAGCTGTCCGAAAATGGCGGCATCGCCCTCACGCAGATCGCGGGTCATTACCTTGGCGGCGTGGGCCAGTTTATCCTCGCCTTCACCATCACCTTTGCCTGCCTCAAGACCTCCATCGGCCTTGTCACGGCCTGCTCGGAAACGTTTGTCAAGATGACGAACGGCAAAATTTCCTACCGCACCTGGGCGATCCTCTTCACGGTGTTTTCGTTTGCCGTTTCCAACATTGGACTGAGTGCCATCATCGAGTATTCCGTCCCGATGCTCATGCTCATCTATCCCCCGGCCATTGCGCTTATCCTGCTGGCCTTTATCGGCAAGTTCTTCGCTCATGACCGTGCCGTGTATGTCGCAACGATGATCGGTACATGGGCAGCCGCTATTTTCGACTGCATGAAGACGCTGCCCGCGTCGGTGCAGACTTCGCTCCGCCTCGATGTGCCTATCGCCTTTGCGGAAAAATATCTGCCGTTGTTCGACAAGAACCTCGGCTGGCTGCTGCCTGCACTCGTCGGCTTTGCGATCGGCATGGTCATCCGCTCGAGCCGGAAGGGCGCGCTCGTCCCCCATGCCTGACGAACCAAATTAAAGTAAAAACGCACCGCACGGCAGAGTTATTTCTGCCGTGCGGTGTCATTTTTTCAGCGGCTCCGAAAACGGAGAATCAGCAAGCTGCCGAGGTTCACCAGCAAAATCGTCGCGGCCCATGAAAGAGGGAACGCATGGTACAGCATCGGGAGCGTTGGATGTGCACAGCATGGGAGATAGATTATGTGCAGTCCTCCATCAAAGATGCTCGCCGATCTGGAGCAAAAATGGGGCATGACGCTGCTGGAGCGCAGTAAAAGCGGCGTCTGCCTGACCTCCGCTGGGGAGCCGGTCAGGCCGTTTTTGCTGCTGGAGCACAGCGGAAAAGCCGAGGTCTCCGACTTGCTGGAGCGCGCTCATGTGCAGTCGGACATCCACTTCACCGCCTGGGAGGATTTTGCCATCACGGCGATGGTGGAAAGGGGTCTCGGCGTCAGCATCCTGCCAGGCCTGATCTTGCAGCGCATCCCGTACAAAATCGAAATCCGCTCCTGCAGCAGCCCTATTACCACCCAATCGGCCTTGCTATGAAGAAGCAGGCCCACCCGACACCCGCCGTGCAGAAGTTCATCGAATACCTTCCATCGCAGGAAATAGCGAAGTAGGCTACAACAGCGGCGCCGGCGGTCGAAAGCTGGCAAAATCACCGTTTCCATATTTTGACAACAAAAAAGCACCGAAAAGCGAAGGCTTAATAGTGACAAGTAACTATTTTGTCGCAGAGAACGGTGTGACCCGAAGGTCACGCCGTTTTTCTGTGTTCATAGGTTGTTTGCGTGATGATAGGCTCGGAAATAACGGGAATATCTACATCGTCCACGAAGTTGAAGAAAATCTTCACTTTCTGCTTGCGCTTGCCGCTGGATTTGTCCGGGGCATAGACGATGATTTTCTTGATATACTCGTTCACGATGGTCTGTGTCAGTTCCTCCACATCCACATATTTCTGTGTCAGGGCGATAAAGGCATCCAGACCGTCGTTCATTTCTTCCCGCTGTTCCACCCATTCTTCGATAACTTCAATTTCGAGCTTTAACCGTTCCTGCTCCGCTTCATAGTCCGCAGACATCTTTCTGTATCTGTCCTGATTGAGATTTCCAAGAACATAGTCCTCGTACAGCCGGGCGATGATGACATCCAGATCGGCAAGGCGTTTCTTTGCCTGTTCCAGCTTCTTTTTGTCATCCCGGATGCTGCGCTCCTGGTCAGTCCTGCGGCATTGCAGCCATTCCTCCTGAAAACCGTCCACATCGCTTCGGATATACTCATTGACTGCCCGGATGCGTTCCAGAACGATTTCACGAAGCACATCTTCCCGGATATAGTGGGCAGTACAAGTACCACGGTTGCTCTTGTAGTTGTTGCAGACGTAGTGATCCTGCTTGCCCTCAAAGCTTTTGCTTGTGGCAAAGTGGAGCTTGCCGCCGCAATCGGCACAAAACAGAAGCCCGGAGAACAATCCCTGCCGTTCCGCTTTTGCGGGGCGGCGTTTGTTTTTCCTCAGTTCCTGCACCCTGTCAAACTGTGCCTGAGATACAATCGCTTCCTGTGTGTCCGGCAGATAAAACATATTCTCCGGCTCATTGGGAATCCGCTTTTTCAGCTTGTAGGACTTGGAATAAGTCTTGAAGTTGCAGGTACAGCCTGTGTACTCCTGCCGTTCCAAAATCCCTGCAATGGACTGGTTGCCCCAGTGGTACGGTCTTTCCGGCATCGGCTTTTTCTTTCGCTTGGCATAGAGTGCCTTTGCGGTCATAATCTGCTTTTCTTCCAGAATCCTTGCAATCTGCTCCGGGCCTTTGCCGTCAATGCAAAGGTCGAAGATGAGCTTGACTACCGGAGCCGCTTCTTCATCCAGAATCCAGTGATCCTTGTCCTCCGGGTCACAGCGGTATCCGTAGGGCGGTTTGCCCATGTGCTTCCCACTGGTTCCTCTCTGCCGCAAACTGACACGGACTTTCTTGCTGGTATCACGGGGATACCACTCGTTGAACAGATTACGGATTGCGGCGAAGCCCTCGCTGTCTCCCCGGTTGCTGTCTACGCCATCATTTATAGCGATAAAGCGGACATCATAACTCGGAAAGATAATATCCGTATATTGTCCAACAGTCAGATAGTCACGACCAAAGCGGCTGAGGTCTTTGACCAGCCAGCAGCCCACAAGCCCCTGCTTGACAAGCTCAAAGCCTTCCTGCACACCGGGACGATTGAAGTTCGTCCCCGTATAACCGTCATCCACCAGAATTTTCAGGTTTGTATACCCGTGGTCACGGGCATATCGGGTTAAATACTCTCTCTGATTTGCGATACTGTTACTCTCGCCTTCCTGGGCATCCTCGTTGCTCAGACGGCAATAGAGAATGGTAATTTTCTGCTGATCCAACATAATATCCTCCTTCGGTGGTTGGTCAGCCGACAGTACCGTTGTGCATATTGGAATTATATCATGCTTTTGTGTCGCAGTCATTAACAAATCACCCCCTTGTCAGAAAAAATGAGCCGTTTTACCTTGTCGGTAAGTGGCTCATTTCCGTCACACTCCGTTTCAATCACATACCATGTGTTTCCGATCTTGCACTCAATGGTTTTGCAGAAAGAGGACTGTGCCGCTTCCCAACGCTTGCGGCATTCTTCCAGAAAATCAATAGGCGGCTCAAAAATCGGATCGAAGCAGGAGCAAATATCAATATAGCCGATGGCATCGTTGATTTCTTCCATCGGGGCATCTTCCATAATCATCTTGTTAATTTCCTCTACGGTTTTCTTCATAGGCAAATAGTTCCTTTCTTAAATTTCCATGTCCTGTCCACGATTGCGGGCAGGGTGTTTGTGTTCATACAGTTCCTTTCCCCTGGCGAGGATGGCATTGATAAAAGCCCAGACCTTTTCAGATGCAATCTCAATCGCATCCAGGAAAGGCTGGGCTTTTTGTTTCAGCTCCTCATAGTCTTTGTTCAGTTTTTCAAAACGGTCTTTCCATATCTTTGCGTTTTTATCTGCCTGCTCGAATTTCTGCTTGTATTTCAGCTTCTCAGACTTTTCCGCAAAGCTGCTGACCGCATAATCCTTTAGCGTGCGGCACTCATCCGCCGTCATGGTAACATTTCCCGTAATGGGATTTTTCTTGCCCATCGACTCAATCTCATGTGCAGTCATAGCAACAGACTTAGCAGCCTGAGTTTCCTTTTTCAGAGCTTCCAGTTTCTTTTTCTGCTTCTCCGTGGCAGCTTTGGCATCCGCTAAGCTCTGCTCGGCCTGTGCCACCTGTCCGGTCACAGCTTCCAAACGCTGCTGTTCGGCCTGTACCTTGAACTGTGTCACCGTCAGATGTTCTTCGGTGCTGCCACATTCTCCACGCTCTACATCGGTATAACCAGCGTTTCGCATGAAATTGAAAAAGTCATCCTGCAGCACACTGTAGGACGACTTCAAAATCTTTTTCCCTTTTGCGTTCAACATAGGATTTCCGTTTTCATCAAGAACGGGTTTGGATTCCCACTTCTTACTGCGGCTGACCTGTGTGATCGTTTCCTTTACCGTTCCCCGGAGGGATTCATCCTTGCATCGCTTCGACCACAGGATTTGTTTCTCCACCACCGGGATATAAACCACATGAAGGTGATAGTGGTACACATCCTCACCCAGAGCTTCCGACATTGCCCGGTTGCGCTCGTCGGCATGCATTACAGCGGAGAGGATATACTGCTCACCGCCCACGATCTCCACGGCGGCTTTATAGGCATCGGCATAAAACTGTTTTGCAAACTCATAGCCGCCGTGGTTGTAGAAATAAGCGGAGTTCACATCGAAAACCAACTCGCCATATTTGACGGCATCCGGTTTCAGCCCTCTGGTGGAGATGATCTTGTCCTGCTCCATCTGCTCAAACATTTTTACATAATCGTCAGTGGGAGACTTGAAGTGAACATTCAGCGCAGTACGTTCCGGCACGATGTCCACATTGGAATAACGGTCTTTTTCACGCTCATTGTGTTCCTGTACTTTTGTCACATCATCCGGAGTTTCCAAGTCCTGATTTCTGGCTAAGGTACGATCAATTCCATCATTTCTTGCCATAGATTTTTGTCCTTTCTTTAAGATTTGCAGACAGCGGAGGGCTGAGGAACGGCACTTTTTCAAAGTGTAATAACCCACTATTACACTTTCATCCATGCTGGCTACAAAGTGCCGTGGGCTCTCCGAGGGCTCTCCCGAGGGGGAATGCGGTCACTGCGG
>OGJV01000668.1_pt1 | contig 19116 bp, 19 predicted proteins | sample 1572271 | NCBI WGS metagenome assembly OGJV01 (sample SAMEA2582107, study PRJEB24529) | metagenome | biome: Human gut stool | place: China | collected 2011
GTTATTGCTTGCCAAAGGATACCAAGCAGCTCCTGGCAAACTATGCCGATGTTCCTGAGAACCTGATTGAGGCAATTGTAGAGAGTAATCGTACCCGTAAGGACTATATTGCTGATGCCGTACTCCAGAAGGCTGGCTATTATAACGAGAATAGTTCTTTTGATGCTAGCAAGGAGCACAGCTGTGTAATCGGAGTCTATCGCTTGACCATGAAGTCAAACAGCGACAACTTCCGCCAGTCAGCCATTCAGGGCATCATGAAGCGTATCAAGGCAAAGGGGGCAGAGGTTATCATTTATGAGCCAACATTGGAAGATGGAAGTACATTCTTTGGTAGCAAGGTTGTAAATGATATGAATGCTTTCAAGAAGCAGAGCCTGGCAATTATCGCCAACCGCTATGATGCTTGTCTGGATGATGTAAAGGACAAGGTATACACTAGAGATATTTTTAGAAGAGATTAAGATTATGGTAAGTTATAATATAGATTTAACTGGTAAGACAATCCTTGTTACAGGTGCTGCCGGATTTATCGGCAGCAATCTTGTAAAGCGTTTGTTTAATGATGTGGAGAACATCAAGGTGATAGGTATTGATAGTATTACAGATTACTATGATGTAAACATCAAGTTTGAACGTCTGAAGGAAATTGAGGCAATGGGTAAAGATTGGACATTTGTTCATGACTCTATTGCCAATAAGGAGGCTATCGAGAAAATCTTCTCTGATAACAAGATTTCTGTGGTTGTAAATCTGGCAGCTCAGGCAGGTGTTCGCTATAGCATCACGAATCCTGATGCTTATATCCAGAGCAACCTCATTGGCTTCTATAATATCCTTGAGGCTTGCCGTCATCACGAGGTAGAGCATTTGGTATATGCAAGTTCTAGCAGTGTGTATGGTAGCAATAAGAAGGTTCCATATTCTACAGATGATAAAGTGGATAACCCCGTAAGTCTATATGCAGCTACCAAGAAGAGCAATGAGTTGATGGCTCATGCGTATTCTAAACTCTATAACATTCCAAGTACGGGCTTGAGATTCTTCACCGTGTATGGTCCTGCAGGTCGCCCTGATATGGCATACTTTGGATTTACCAACAAGCTAGTGAAGGGCGAAACCATCAAGATTTTCAACTATGGTAACTGCAAGCGTGACTTTACTTATGTAGATGATATAGTTGAAGGTATCGTAAGAGTAATGCAGCATGCCCCAGAGAAGCATAATGGTGAGGATGGTTTACCTATCCCTCCATATAAGGTATATAATATCGGCAACTCGCATCCTGAAAATCTGCTGGAGTTTGTGAGCATCCTGCAGGAAGAGTTGATCCGTGCAGGTGTCTTACCTAAAGATTATGACTTTGAGGCACATAAGGAATTAGTTCCAATGCAACCAGGTGATGTACCTGTTACTTATGCGGATACAACACCTTTGGAAGAAGATTTTGGTTATAAGCCATCTACTTCTTTACGTGAGGGATTACGTGCTTTTGCCGAATGGTTTAAGAAATATTATTTGTAAAAAATGAATATAATTAAGACCGAAATAGATGGCGTGCTCATTATTGAGCCACGCCTCTTCTGCGACGCTCGTGGCTACTTCTTCGAGAGCTTCAGCAAGTGAGAGTTTGAGGAGAAGGTTGCCCCAATCCTGGGACACAGTGTTCACTTCTGCCAAGACAATGAGTCAATGAGCAGCTATGGCGTGATGCGAGACCTGCACTTCCAGCGCTCACCATATACCCAGAGCAAGTTAGTGCGCTGCGTAAAAGGCAGAGTACTTGATGTCGCAGTAGATATCCGCAAGGGTTCGCCAACCTATGGCAAGTATGTGGCTGTAGAGTTGACAGAAGACAATCATGTCCAGTTCTTCATCCCAAAGGGCTTTGCCCATGGTTTCGCTGTCCTCTCAGAAACTGCAGTCTTCCAATACAAGTGTGATAACTTCTATCACTCAGAGGCAGATGGAGGTATCTCGATTCTCGATGAAACCCTCGGTATTGATTGGAAAATCCCAACAGAACATGCCAATCTCTCCGAGAAAGATACAAAGCATTCGATGTTGAAGGACTTTGATTCTCCATTCGATGTTAGTGTAGATTTGTATATATAAAAATGCCTTCTTATTTAGAAGCAGATGAACCAGTTTTGTTAAGTACGGCACAAGAACAACGAATGCTTAAAGAAAAGGCTAAGGTTATGTTTGGTGATGCTGATAAAAATAGTTTCAAGTCTTTGATTGCAAGAACAAAGGATGAACTTCAACGTGATGCCTATCACAGAATTCCTAATTTGAAAGAGGGGCTTAGTTATGATAAAGTCTGTTCTTTACGATGAATAAGGCGGTCCCATATTCTGCATAATATGGGGAGGTCTCTTGGTCTTGAGTAATGAGAGAGTAGGAGACTGTGTGAAACTTGCATATGATTACAAGCTTTTCTTTATAAGAAATAACGAAGGTAAAATAACTGTTTAAATAAAAAATATTTAATTCAAATAAATGAAAAAATTAATTATAGTTGGCGCTGGTGGTTACGCCAAATCTGTATTGGATTCTGTTGACCATATGAATTTCCAGATGGTGGGATTTTTGGATGATATAAAATCCAAAGGAGAAAAACATCAGGGTTTTCCTATTTTAGGTAATACAATTGATTGTATTGTAAATCCAGAAGATTATGTTTATTTTGTAGCAATAGGCAACAATGCAAAACGTAAAAAATGGTTTGATAAACTTAAAGAGAGAAAGCTATCTCTTATCAATGTTATTGATAAATCTGCTCTTGTTTCTCAAGCTGCAACAATTGGTGAGGGTAGTTTTATTGGAAAACTTGCGATATTAAATCACGGAAGTTCTGTTGGTGATAATTGTGTCATCAATACGAGAGCTTTGGTTGAGCATGGTTGCCATATCAAAGATCATGTTAATATCTCAACAAATGCAACATTGAATGGCGATGTGATTTGTGAGGATGGAAGCTTTGTTGGTTCTGGAACAGTTATAAATGGTCAGTTGACAATTGGAACATGGGCTTTGGTTGGTTCTGGAGCTGTAGTTATTAAAGATGTAAAACCTCACACTACGGTAGTTGGGGTTCCTGCTAAAGAAATTGAATCGAAAAGTCATAAATATAACTAGTATGAAACATATATATATAATAGCAGAGATTGGATGTAATCATTGTGGAGATCCAAAGCTGGCAAAGAAAATGGTAGATGAAGCTAAGGCTTGTGGTGTTGATGCAGTCAAGTTTCAAACTTTCAAGGCTGCAGAGCTTATATCGAAATATGCTCCAAAGGCAGATTACCAAAAGGTAACAACTGGTAATGATGAGAATCAATTGGAGATGACCCGTAAGTTGGAATTGCCATATGATGAGTTTATCAAGCTTCGTGACTATGCCGTCAGTTTAGGACTTGATACATTCTCTACACCATTTGATATGGATTCCATTGCTTTTCTGGAACAGCAGAAGCAGGCAATTTGGAAGATTCCATCGGGGGAGGTAACCAATCTTCCTTTTTTGGAGAGAATTGCTAAGTATAAAATACCAAACAAGAAAATTATCCTTTCAACTGGTATGTGCACGATAGAGGAGATTCATCAAGCTGTGGATATTATTTGTAAGTATGAAGATCCAAAGAATTTGATAATTCTTCATTGCAATACTGAGTATCCAACACCTGATAAGGATGTGAACCTAAGCGCAATAGATACGTTGCATCAAGAATTCCCGGATATAGAAATTGGCTTCTCTGATCATTCTGTAGGCTATGTAGCTGCTATTGGTGCTTGTATGAAGGACATTGTCTTGATTGAGAAGCATTTTACATTGGACAAGAACTTGCCAGGTCCAGATCACAAGGCTTCTGCAACACCAGAAGAATTAAAGGAACTTTGCCAAAATGTTCGTCGTATAGAAGTTATTGCTGGAGAGGGAGGCAAGAAAGTTACAGAATCTGAACGACGTAATATTAATATTGCCCGTAAGTCTATAGTTGCTCGTCGCGCAATTAAGAAAGGAGAGATTTTTACAGAAGACAATATTACTTGTAAGAGACCAGGAAATGGTATAAGTCCTATGGACTGGTATAATGTTTTGGGAACAACTGCGATTCGTGATTTTTGTGAAGATGAATTAATAGAAAGATAATATAAGTGATTTTATCTAAGATATAGATTTATGTATTAAAGTGTCTTCAAGTTCAAATCATAAAAAAATAGTAAGTTATATACCTTTAAGGTGTTTTCATACATTAGTCTCTTTGGTTAGAGATAATGAAAGATGTTTTATAAAATTAAACATGGACAATGACAAAAAAATATAAAGTAGATTTTTCTCTTGATACTTATGATGTATTTGAATTGGAAATGATGGAACTAGGAGGAATTCCTTTATTCTTTCATGTCATCAAAGACATCTTATCTTATGAAGAAGATTCTAGTTTTATTCTTGAAACTCCAAATAGAAAAGTTATAGATTATTGTAAGAATAAAGGGGTAGTACTTTGTAACAGCGAATGGCAAGAAGATATACCTGTAGTTAATGCATATCAACCCTTTAAGTTTGTTGATAAGAAATATGCATTACTTCATGAAAATATGAACCTGACAGTTTGTAATCTACAATCATATTTATATGCAAAATATTTGGTGGAGCAAATAGAACAATATGAGAAGAGTTATTTGCTAAAGCAACAAAAAGCCCATAGTATCATTCACCGAGTAATATCGAATTGCCAAGTTTGTTTAATAGGAGATTCTCTTGTCGAATATTGGATGGTAGATGAAATTAGCAATATGAAGATATTCAATGCGGGTATTGGTGATTTGACTAGTAAAGAATGTCTTGAGTTAGTAGATAAAATTGATTTGTCTTCTTTTAAAATATTTTTTATCATAATAGGTACTAATGATTTAAAATATAAGATTCCAATAGATACAATTGTAAATAATATTAAGTCTATCATAGACCTCGTATTATACAAAAATCCTAAGGCTCGAATCATATATTCATTAGTGCCTAATGTCAGAAGACGATGGGACAGAAGAAACGATGATATTAATAGGTTGAATATTATACTTAATGATATGCTTGGAGAAAAGGTTTCTGTATTGTCCTTATCGTTTTTGAATAATATTTATGGTGAGTTGCAAGAAAGAAATACCATAGATGGTCTTCATTTCTCAGATTTTGCTTACGAAAAATTACAAGAAATTATTGAATCAAAAATAGCATAATGATGAAAAAATATAAAGTGGCTTTTGTCACAGGCTCACGTGCCGATTATGGAATCGTAAGAAACTATATCGCAAAGCTAAATGCTGATGACGAGGTCGATTTCTCTGTATTAACAACAGGAGCCTTGCTGGCTTCAGAATTTGGTAGTGCTGTTAATATCATCGAACAAGATGGTTTTCGAATAGATTATAAGGATGTCATCCCGCAAAAGATGAACACTCTTGATGATACATGCCATATTATGGCTCAAACTTTGGATGATTTCAGTAAATATTTCTCAGACCATAAGTTTGATCTTCTGATAATATTGGGGGATAGATATGAAATTTATGCAGTATCAATAGCTGCAGCTATGCATCGTGTGCCAATTTTGCATCTCCATGGTGGCGAATTGACTGAGGCGAACTATGATGAGTTTATCCGTCATTCTATAACTAAAATGGCTAATTGGCATATAACAAGTACAGAGGAATATCGTAAGCGAGTAATACAATTAGGAGAGGCTCCAGAAACAGTATATTATCTTGGAGCTTTAGGAGCAGAGAACTGTCTTCATATTGATAGAAATAATGTCCCAGGAGAACTTTTGAATATAAATAATTCATTTGTTGTGCTTTTCCATCCTGAGACCCTAAACGATGTATCTCCGTTGGAACAGGTAGAACAGGTACTGACAGCTATAGAGCCATTTAGTTCAGATTATACCTTTGTATTTATTGGTTCAAATGCAGACACACATGCTGATCAAATTACGAAGAGAGTAAAGCAATTCTGTGAAACTCATGAAAATTGCCATTTTTATAGCAATCTTCATCCAGATGCTTACCATTATATTGTAAAGCAGTCAGTCGCTCTTATAGGAAATTCAAGTAGTGGTATTATAGAAGTTCCTTCTCTAGGTAGTTTTACTATAAATATAGGTGATAGACAGACAGGTCGCGTTAAAAGTAGTAGCATTTTAGATGTAAGTTGCACTGCAGAAGCTATTACTCGCGCAATTCGGTTTACTATTTCTCATAAGGATGAACAAATAACTGATACTCCTTATTATAAAGAGCATTCTGCTGAATTGTATTATCAAACAACAAAGAATATTCTGCATGGTGAAAAGCCAAAGTATAAAAAGTTTTTTGATGTCAAACCTTTAAATGTTTAAATGAATGAAACGAATAGCTATTATACCGGCACGTTCTGGTTCAAAGGGTTTAAAAGATAAAAATATTATAGATCTATGTGGCAAACCTCTTATTGCTTATTCTATAGAAGCTGCACTAGAGACTAGTTTGTTTGATCATGTAATAGTATCAACTGATTCTGAACATTATGCAGAGATTGCTCAACATTATGGTGCAGAAGTAATGATGAGAGGGGAAGCGTTGTCTAATGATAAGGCGACAACCTTTATGGTGTTGGAAGATATATTGAAGAATAGACTTCAGGAGTCTATTGACTATTTTGTTCTCTTACAGCCAACTTCTCCACTTCGTACATCCAAGCATATAACAGAGGCTATAGAAAAATTTGAATCAAAGATAGAACATTTTGATTTCTTAGTATCAATGAAGGAAGCTGAACATGCAAAGGTTCTTGTAAATCCTATTGACGATGATGAGAGCTTGAAGTATTTCGATACAGATTTTTCTAACTATAGAAGACAAGGATATAAAGATTATTCTCCTAATGGCGCAATCTTTATTGCTAAGCCTGATTCGTATTTAGAGCAAAAACATTTCTTTGGCGCAAAAGCACTTTCTTATATAATGAATGATAAGGATTCTATAGATATTGATGGGATTTTAGATTTGTTAGTGGCTAAGTTGTTGATAAATAGTGATATTGAATAATGCAAATCACAAATGGTTGGATAAAATCTCAGAAGAGGTAACCCTCTATATATATTGAGGCTCCTTACTATACTATTAATATTTAATGTTTTAGTTACTTTGACTATGGAATTGATATCATCTTGTTTAAACAGAAGCGGACCAATAGACTTGGATATTGTGTGAAGTGTCTGTGGAATATTGAAGTGTTTCTTTGCTATGATGAGTAGCAGATAATTACAAGCAGCAATCCACAACAGAAGATAAACAGCATTCTTTGTTGTGCCGTAGAACTTCTTGATGTGTAGATGTTGTATAATCCAGCGAAAGCAAAATTCGACACTCCATCTTTCTCTAAAAAGTTCTGAAACTGTCAGCGAACCGATGGTTAAGTTGTTTGTAAGACACCTATATACGTTATTTGTTGCATAATCCTCGTATACCACCATACGGAGTGGATCAGGATATTGTTGAGAAGGTCTTAAACCAGTCAGGCGTATAAGTTGGTCATTTGTCAACCCTGTTGATTTGTCTACTTCATATTCCTCAATAACGTTGTACAACATATTGTCTTTTGCTCAGGTAACAAAGTATGCATGCTTGAGATGAAAGCACTTATGAAGCTGCTTGAAAAAGATATAATCTTTATCCATAAGGTAAAAGGCTTGTTCTCCAACAGGGCTCTTGATAGTACATCAATAAGAATATGTCTTGAGCCATCTCCTTGGGCAGAGTTTCATTATAGCGAAGGATACGTTAAAATGTACACACTTATGGATCTCAGAGGAAGTATTCCTTCTTATATTATCATAACAAATGGGCTTGTACATGATTAAAGGTTATGCCTATAATACCTGAATATCTCATACAAGCCAAGGCTAAAATAGTCATCACGATATAGCCCACTTGATGATAATCTGAGCAAAGTCTCTGTAAATCATCCAATACCCCTTCTTGTTGATTTCCGCCAATGTAAATTTAGGAACTGTACGAAGACCTGCATGGTAAGGACATTTTCCGCAGAATTCAAGAGTTATCTCGATATCTCTAAGGCTTGAACGGTCTGTGGAGTGATCAAAACTCATAATCTTGAACTGATCTAGGCAAGTAAGTGTTTTGGCATGCTAATCACCCTTGTAATGGTCAACACATTTCTGGAAGTCATAATGAGAAACCAGAGACTTAATCTGAGAAAATATTGTCTTTTTTGGTGCTCATCATAGTAAACCAGATCACTTTGAGGTCCGTCAGCAAAAGTACAAAATTTAATGAAAAAATAAAGAACGATATATTTGATTCATTTTCAATGACTTAGATTATTGGCTATGGGGTTTATCTGGACGGTAGTGAAGTGGTTTCTCAAATAGTTATTAATTTATAAGCGGGTATTTGTAGATTCTATCCAATAATGCTCTTTGGTAAAAGAGCTCTGGGGATGGTCTATGATTATTTCTTATACTAGATTTCTGTGAATTTTAATAAATGATACAGCATTTTTTTAAGATAATTGGCAATAATAAATTGCTGATAGAAAATTTTTCTTATGTAACTTTGTTGCAGGTATTTATTCTTGTTGCTCCATTAATAACATATCCTTATCTTATCAGAATTTTGGGTGCGGATTTGTATGGAAGTGTCTTAACAGCTCAAATGCTTGCCAGTTATGCATCTATCTTGATTGATTTTGGTTCTAATAATGTTTGTGCCAAACATGTATCTTTAGCTCGATATGATAAAGAAAAATTATCGGAAATATTGAGCTCCGTTTTGTTAGTAAGGATTTTTTTATTTTTTTCTGTTTTTATTCTTTATTTTAGTATTGTTATAGTAATTCCCTCTTTTCGGAAGTATTGGCTTCTTTATATATTAACTTATGGTTTAACTCTTAATGATGTATTATTTCCTCAGTTCTTTTTTCAAGGATTAGAAAAAATGAAGTTGATAACATTGGTAAATATCTTTATAAAGGTATTCTTTGTAATCCTTGTTTTTTTTGTTGTAAAAAATATGGAGGATTATATTTATGTGCCAATTCTTTATGCTCTTGGCTATACATTAGGAGGATTCCTATCTATATGGATATTGTTCCATCGCTGGGGATTTCAATTCATTATTGTTAAAAAAACTACAATGATGCCTTATATAAAAGATTGTATGCCTATTTTTGCTACAGATTTGATATGTACGATAAAAGATAAAGTTAATTATATTCTTGTAGGCTTATTTGTAGGTATGAGTGAAGTTGTAATTTATGATTTGGCTCTTAAACTGCATAGCTTGCTTACAAAGCCGATGGGAATTTTAACTACAGTTTTGCTGCCAAGATTTGCTCTTACAAAGAATTTTGAGCGTTTAAAGCAGGTTATTTTAGTTTCATTTTTTGTTACTTTCATTTTGTTGGTAGTTACCAATGTCTTTTTGGAGAAAATTTCTTATTTCTTCTTGCATTCACATATAGATTTAAATCCTATAAGATTTTTTCTGATAGCACCGCTGTTTGTATCGGTTGGAAGTGTTATATCTTCAAATCTATTTGTTGCATTTGGTTATAATCGATATGTTTTTACAAGTATAGTAATAACAACTGGAGTATATGTATTTACATTATTGATTCTTTTAATAAGTGGAAATTTAAATAGTATTTATTCTTTTGTTGCTTTAGCTGTTATATCATATTTTGTTGAATTGATATACCGATTATATAAAACATTCTTAATTTCTAAAAAGTTAAATAATAATGAACGATAGATTATGTTATAAAACAACACCAGATATTATATTCGGGTTCTTTGGTGTTATATCAGTAATAGAATATTATGCAAGTTTTGAAAATGGTAATGTCTTGTACTCGAATTTTCTAATATTGCAGTTGCTTTCTACATTCGCATTATCTTATTATTATACAGTAAGGAGAATTGGCTATTTTCATATATTTTCCTTGTTGCATATTACGCTTTTTGTTTTTGCTTTTGGTGGCATTATAGCTTCACCTATTGTAGAAAATGCTGATTTTAGAACTTCTGTAACTCCTCTTGCTGTTAGATTTAAAGAGGATGTAATTCAACAAGTCCTGAGTTTATACTCAGTATATATTTGCTTTTCTTTTGTTACGTTCTTCTATTTTCATAGAAAATTTCATAGGGATAGATCTTTTTCTTTGCAAACAAATAATTATTATTTACTAATTGCAAAAAAAACGTTTTTGGTTTTGTTCCCTTTTGCACTTATGTATGCCTATTCAATGTATAAAATTGGAGATGGTAATAGAATTCTTTTATACCAGACAGGTTCGAATGATGCTTTGGGAGTTCCCTTATATCTAAGAATAACTAATATGTTATTTACAGCTTCTTTTTATCTACTTATAGCTAGTTGCCCTAGGAAAAAGGTATTCATAAAATACTTTTCATTGTTTATGTGTACCATGATACCTATATTAATGATGGGTGAAAGAGGGGAAGTTGTAGTTCCAATCATTTTCATTTTATGGTATTTCTATAGGGTATATGGCATTAGTATTGATTTATTGAAAGTTTTCCTTATTGGTACTTCTATAATGATTGTTTCTTTTATTGTATCTGTGACAAGAATGGGAGATGTTGTTTCGGGTTTATCTGTCTTTGATATGATATTAGGCTTTTTTGCTTCTTCTGCTACTAGTTTTTCTTTGTTAGCTTATTATGTGCAATTTAGAGATTCCATAATGGATCATAATTATCCTTTTTTTCTTGATTCGCTAATTGGAGGTCTAACAGGAGCAACTGGTCAGTCAATGCATGTATTAGAAGTCAGATCTAATATAGGGCATCAGTTAGTTTATTCATTAAACCCTGGATATTATTTAGCAGGTTATTCAACTGGTACATCTTTTATAGCAGAAATGTATGAATTTGGTGTTTGTGGAGTTATAATAGGTACTGTTATGCTTGGTTTATTCTGTGTTCTTTTCGAGAATAAAATGTGTAAAAATCATTTTAGAATGTTATTTGCTTATTTATTCTTTCAGTTTCTAATTTTAACTCCACGAGGTTCCTTGTTTGTGCCTATTTATGATATAATTAAGTATATTCTCTGTTTCTGTGTGTTAAAATATACTATTGGATTATTTATTAAAAACAAATATTAGTATGAAAAAAGTAGATGTTATTATGACGGCTTCTTTAGATTCAATCATTGGACCCGTACAGACCATTAAGCGAATTAAAAATAACTACGAATTTTTTAAAGAGAATGGTTATGATGTTAATATCTTTACTTCAGACAATTTGCCCACGACCGTTGCTGCAAAAGTCAGAAAAAGCAATTTGCCGATAGTCGCAATGATGAAAAAAATTGCGATGTTTCTCTCTAAACATTCCTGGTTATATTCGTGGTATCGTATTCGCCATCTTTTTAAAAGTTCATTTCCTTTGTTGAATTATTATTCTTCATTGCATCGAAATCCGGACATTATTGTTTTCCACTCATTAATGGATTGTTATATTTACTTGAAGTATTTTAAAATCGAAGGAACTAAAATAGCGTGCTTTACTCACTGTGATGGCTTGTTATTCAAAATGTTATTGTTGTTTTATCCTCGTCTTCTTGGAGGTTGTGTTGAACGTAAGCTGGCTGATATTGCTGACTATGTGATGAGTAATGTAGATGTCAAACCATGTATTGCAAAAATAGAAGAGAAGAATCTTTTAGCTAATTATCCTCAATTGAATGGAAAGACCTGCTTGGTTGTTAATGCAATTGATGACTTGACTGATGAACAAAAGAAATCTATTTTAAAAATAAAAAAGAATTATGATTCCCCGTTTAAATACCGTATGGTTAGTACAGGATCTGTTCAAAGACGAAAAGGTCAGTTTACTATAGTTCAAGCTATGAATGATTTACCTGAGAATATTCTTAAAGACATCCATTTGGATATTATCGGTGATGGTCCTGATCGTGCGGTTATTGAGGATTATATTCTAAATAATCCACGTCTTCAATCTCATGTTTGTCTTTTGGGCTCAGTAAAGAATACTGATGTTTTTAAGAAACTAGCTTATTCAAATATTATGATATTAATGTCTGTAAATGAAGGCTTGCCTATTTCTCTAATTGAAGGCTTAAGAAGTGGATTGGCTCTTATTTCTACAAACGTGTCTGGTATCCCAGAATTGATTAACAATAATGTTAATGGTAAATTACTTAATCCTTGTAAAGAAGAGTTGGTTGATTTATTATATCATATAGGAGATTATGCTTGGGATGATATGGGAAAGTCTTCTAGAAAGTTATTTGAGGATTATTATGTGTTCAGTCGTATGAGAAATGACTATTTAAATATGTTGAACAAAGCATTTGTAAAATATGAAAAATAACAGTTTTATTCAAGCACAAGAAAATTTATATTTTCTTGTTAAGGCTAAAAATGTTTGGCAATTAAATAATTACCTTTTTAATCAAATAGGTATTAATAATAAACTAATATTATTTATTTTGTATGTTTTTAGCCCTTGTATTTATGTCGTTAATTTTGTCTTTGCGTTGTTGATAACTGTTTTTAAATTCGTTTGTTCTTTATTCAGTTATCGTTGGAAAGTTGATGAAAAAGATATTGAGGTGTATGATAAACTTTTTTTGTTTTTTATTAATCATTTTCCTGATCGATGTAAAGCTGCTAATTTATATGAAGAATCAAAATATTGGGTTGTTAGCCCAGCTATAGATATAAAAAAATATAATTTAAAAAACAAAGTCATATTGGATTATAGACAATATCTTTCTAAGAAAGATGCTTTGATGATATTTGGTGATTCTTTATTATGTCTTGGAGAATATCTCTTCAATGTTAGATATTTGTGTTTGATACATAAACTTTGGGATTTTTATGAAGTTAAATATTCTCTGCAAAAGATAAGTAGAAACAGCATCTTGTATTTTGCAAATCAATCTGATAAATATGCATTATTGTTTGATAATTTAAATTCAAAAGGAAAGGTTCTTTTACAGCATGGGATTGTAGCAAACTGGGGTGATTTACCTTATCGGCTCAACAGTATAACAGAATTTTATTCTATGTCTAATAAAACTTGGGGTAATGCTTTCAAGCATTTATTGAATTGTAAACCTCGCCTTGTAGTGATGAAACCTACAATTTCTCTCACTACTATTCCCGATAATAATTTTAGTGTCTTGATTGTTGCAGGAATTGATTATGTTAAAATTGAGCAATTGATATTGAAAAAATTATCAAAAAACTCTTCAATAAGGATATTCGTAAAGAAACATCCTGCATTAGAACATGATAATGTGTATAAGGAAATGCAAAAAAAATATGGTTTTAACTATATTGTTGATAAGAAATTTCCAAAAGTTGATTTTGTAATTTCCTATTATTCTACACTTGCATATGAGTATATGGCATATGGTATTCCTGTATATGTATATATGACCGCAGAAGAGTTTAATATGAGTAAAATGATGTTAGCTATTCAAGAATGTATCAATAATAAACAACGTTAGTTATGTATATAAATTATTTTAAGCGATTAATAGATTTTTCGGTAGCACTATTATTTTTGCCATTATTTTGTTTCGTTTATATAATTTTGGCTCCTTTTTATCTATTTTGGGACAAAGGACCAATGTTTTATTCGGGCATGCGATTGGGGAGATATGGAAAGCCTTTTCCAATGCATAAGTTTCGTTCAATGAAGGTGAATGCACCAGATGTTCGATTAAAAGATGGTTCTACTTATAATGGTGATGATGATCCTCGTGTGACGAAACTCGGAAAATTTATCCGTAAAACAAGCTTGGATGAAATTCCGCAAATTTTAAATGTTCTTAAGGGTGATATGAGTTTAATAGGTCCCCGTCCTGACCCGTTAGATTGGCTTGATAAGTACAAAGAAGAAGAGAAGATTTTCCTTAATGTACGACCTGGTATTACTGGATATAATCAAGCGTACTTCCGAAATAGTGCAGATGCTCAAGAAAAGATTGATAATGATGTGTATTACGCTAAGAACATTAGTTTTGTATTGGATGTGAAGATTATTTTCAAAACCATAAAGACTGTATTGTTCCGTGAAAATGTTAATGTAACAAGAGAATAGAATTATGCGAGAATATGGAAGTGAACATCCTGCTATCATTTTGCCTGATGGCTATTTTGATAAATTTAGTGAGTTTAAAAGAAATTATATTTTTCTGAGATCTGGCAGGGAAGCATTATTATTAGCGGCTATTGCTTCATCAACTCAAAAAGAAAAGACAATACTTTTTCCTGCTTACTGTTGTTGGTCAATGAGTGCTCCGTTTGAGAAAGCAGGTTGGAAGGTTGTGTATTATCGTTTGAGAGAAGACCTTACGGTAGATACAGATTATTTGAAAGTCTTATTAGAGCAAGAAAAACCGCAAGCAGTGTTAACGATGAACTTCTACGGAAGCGCTTCTACAGAGGATGCTATTTGTGCGGTTCGTGAGTATGAATATAACAATAAAGGCAGCATTAAGATTATTGAGGATTTTAGTCATTGTACTTTCTCGTTTAGAAACATCTTTAATCAAGATGTAGATATTTATGTAAGTAGTATTCGTAAAAGTATAGGAATAAGTGATGGTTCTATCATTTTGAGCAAAGAGGCTTTGCCTATTCAATACATACAGGATGAACAAAAGGACTTTGCTGATAATCGATTTGCTGCACAGACAAAAAAGGCTCTATATACATATAGTAAAAATCAAAATGAAAAGAGCGAGTTTCTTTCAATGTTACGTAATTGTGAGAGCATTATTGACGAGTTTACTGCTGTTCGTCCTATTTCGGAACGTGCTCGCAGACAATTAGCTTTAGTAAATGGCGAAGAAATCGCATATGCACGGCGTGAAAACATGAGACATCTTTGGACGTTGTTGGATGGAAATGTTGATATGGTTCCTGGTTTGGAACGATGTATGAATGGGGCTCCATTCTCGTTGCCTATTTTAGTGGACAAACGAGACGAGGTACAAAGTGATTTGGCAAAGCGAGGGGTTTATACGCAGTTGTTGTGGCCTATATGTAAAGAAGCTCAGCAAGTGTGTAAAGTATCGAAGATGATGAATGCACGAATGCTAAGTGTACCTGTCGACCAACGATATTCGTGGGATGATATAGAGGATATGGCAAGGATTATTTGCAAAATTGTGAATAGAACATTATAATTTTTTTAATAATGCAAAAGAAATTATTGGTATTGGCAGCGGGTATTCTTCAGGTGCCTGTAATAAAGAAGGCCAAAGATATGGGGGTATATGTAATCGCGGCTGATGGTGATCCTAATGCTGTTGGATTAAAATATGCCGATAAAGCTGTTGTGGTAAATATTACTTCAGAAGAGGATGTATTGAAAGTGGCTCGTGAAGAACAGATAGATGGTGTAATACATCCTTGCTCTGAGGTTAGTATGAATGTAATGGGTAGGCTTAATGATGAATTGGGACTATCGGGTATCACGCACGAGCAAGCTATCAGGGCTACTAATAAGCATTTGATGCGAGAAGCATTTGAAAAAGGAAATGCACCATCACCTATAAGTATCTTGACTGCAAATGCTGAGGATGCTTGGTCTCATTTGCAGAATGATTTCGCTACAGATGGTATACTGAAACCTTCTCGTAATTCTGGTTCTAGAGGTATTGCTAAGGTTACTCGTAATATGGATAAGGATGATTTTGTTAAGGCATACAATGTTGCTTTTAACGAAAGTCGTGATAAGTCTGTTTTGATAGAGCAGTTTATTGAAGGTCCAGAGTTTTCTGTAGAGATTGTTGTTTGGAATGGTAAAGTGAATGTACTTACTGTTACAGATAAAAAGACAACAGGTGCTCCTCATTTTGTAGAGTTAGGTCATAATCAGCCTTCTTGTTATTCAAATGAGGATGTAGAAACCCTGAAAGCGGCGGCTGTTGCTGGTGTAAAAGCTTTGGGGGTGAATAATTGTGCTTGCCATGCTGAAGCTAAATTAATGGATGGTAAAGCTTACTTAATGGAAATAGGAGCCCGACTAGGGGGCGATTTTATTTCAACAGTGCTAACGCATCTCAGTACTGGTATTGATATGGTGGCAGCAGCTATCAACGTTGCTCTTGGCGTAAAGCCTGATTTGAGTGTAAAGGAAGAACCGAAAGGGGTCTGTATTCGTTATTTCTGCCCAAAGCCAGGAAAACTGGTAAGTATAACAAATACAGAGATACTCAACGATTCTCGTGTATATCTTTGGGAAATCTATCATAAGGAGGGTGATATGATTCCTGAAGTAACTTCAAGCCTTAGTCGTTCTGGACACGTGATTGTGACAGAGGATACTCCCGAGAAAGCTATCAAATTAGCAGAAGAAATAACTGGTAAGGTTGAATTTAAAACTGTATAAAATGAAAGTAATATTTCCTTGTTCATATTATTTGCCTGAGACGGCTGCCAGTCTATATATTACAGACAATATAGTACATGCGTGTGCTGAAAATGGATTAGAAGTAGATTTATATACACCAACCCCTACCAGAAGTGTACCAGCTGGAGTACAATGGGAAAGGGAGGAACGATTGGAAAACGGGCTTTTGCGTATCCATAGATTTCATCTTTATGGAGAGGGAAAGAACCCTGTGTTAAGAGCTTTGCGTTATTTCTTGGGAGAATTTTTACTGTCGCATTTTTGTATGTCGAAGGAATATGATGTCGCATTTGTAGATAGTACTCCACCGATTCAAGGTTTGAAAATGCCTTTGATAAAGTGGTTTAGAAACAAGCCTACAGTTTATAATGCACAAGATATATTTCCTGATTCTTTAGTCGGTACTGGGTTAGCAAAGAAAGGTAGCTTCATTTGGAAAATAGGGCGTGTAGTAGAGAAAATCACCTATAAATATGCTGATAAAATCATTGTTATCTCTGAGGATTTCAAGAAGAATATTATGGCAAAGGGTGTGCCTGAGGATAAGATTGTGGTTGTCTATAATTGGGTGGATCAGAATGCCGTAGTTGATATTCCTCGTGACAAGAACAAACTTTTTGATAAGTATCAGCTTGATCGCTCTAAGTTCTACATCGAGTATAGCGGAAATATCGGTCTTACACAGAACATGGACATGCTGCTTGAAGTGATGAAGGAATTGAAGACAACGCATCCTGATATAGGATTGGTGCTTGTGGGTGAGGGTGCATATAAAGCACAGGTAGAAGAAATCGTAAAGCGTGATAATCTCACCAATGTATCGATGATTCCATTCCAACCATACGAGGATATAAGTTATGTGTTCTCCTTGGGTGATGCTGGTCTTGTTATCTCTAAACCTGGTGTTGGGGCTAATTCTGTTCCTTCAAAGACATGGAGCATCATGTCGGCTTCCCGTCCTGTGCTTGCCAACTTTGATGAGAATGAGTTGAAGGATATCCTGGCTGGCAACGAGTGTGGTATCTTTACCAAGGCTGGTGATAAGGAGGCATTCAAGAAATCTATCATTAAACTTTATGAGAATCGTGAACTCTGCAAGAAATACGGAACAAAAGGACGTCAGTTTGTGATGGATAACTTGACTCGTGAAGTTGGAACTCAGAAATATGTGGATGTTATCAAAGAAGTATGCAAGAAATAGCTTAGAAACATTTTTATTTCTCTAGAAAATTTTAAAATCAAATATTATGAGTACAGATTTGAAAAGAAGAAATGTGCCTTTCTCTCCACCTGATATGACGGAGGCTGAGGCTAGTGAGGTACGTGATGCAATTATGAGCGGTTGGATTACAACTGGACCACGTACCAAGAAATTGGAAAAGGAAGTGGCTGAGTTTGTTGGCGTGGAGAAGGCGGTTTGCCTGAACTCGCAGACTGCCTGTGCAGAAATGGCGCTGAGATTGCTTGGTGTAGGTGAAGGGGATGAGGTAATTGTTCCTGCTTATACTTATACGGCAAGTGCATCTGTTGTTAACCATGTAGGTGCAACCATCGTCTTCGTTGATGTACAGAAGGATTGTCTTGAAATGGATTATGTGGCATTGGAGAAGGCTATCACTCCTAAAACCAAGGCGGTGATTCCTGTGGATCTCGGTGGTATCCCTTGCGATTATGACCGCATCTTCGCTATCGTGGAAAGCAAGAAGGAGATGTTTACTCCTAAGACTGATCTTCAGAAGATGATAGGCCGTATCGCTGTTTGCTGTGATGCAGCCCATGCCTTCGGTGCTTCACGTCATGGAAAGATGGTGGGTAGCATCGCTGATTTCTCTTCATTCAGCTTCCATGCTGTCAAGAACTTCACCACAGCTGAGGGCGGTGCCTTGTCTTGGAATCTTCCTTTCGGCAATGAGAAGGTGGTGAAGGATTTGGATAAGAATCCTGAGAATACCTTCAGCGGTGTACCTGAAATTGATGGGGAGACCTGGAACGAGAACTTGTATCGCAAGGCTCAACTGTTGAGCTTGCATGGTCAGAACAAGGATGCCTTGGCTAAGACGAAGCTGGGTGCCTGGGAGTATGATATCATCGGTACCTGGTATAAGTGCAATATGACAGACGTGGTGGCTGCCATCGGTCTGGTTCAGATGAACCGTTACAAGGGTATGTTGGAGCGTCGTCGTCAGATGATTGAACGTTACAATGAGGCATTCAAGGATATGAATGTAGCTGTATTGCCTCACTATAACGAGGAGCATACTTCTTCTGGTCATCTCTATATCGTTCGCCTCCTGGGTAAAACTCGTGAGGAAACAAACAAGGTGATTGAGATGATGGCAGAGCGTGGCGTGGCTACCAATGTACATTACAAGCCGCTGCCTATGATGACTGCTTACAAGAAGTTGGGCTTCGACATCAAGGATTTCCCAAATGCTTTCCACATGTTTGAGAATGAGATTACTCTGCCTCTGAACACCAAGATGACGGATGAGGACTTGGAGTATGTAATCGAATGTTTCAAGGAATGCGTGAAGTAAAATTCTATGAAGAGATTATTTGATATCATTGCATCTGGATGAGGGTGTGTCATAAGTCTGTGACGCACCCTTTTTTTGTGTGTTTCTGTATATTC
>OGJV01000671.1_pt1 | contig 19085 bp, 16 predicted proteins | sample 1572271 | NCBI WGS metagenome assembly OGJV01 (sample SAMEA2582107, study PRJEB24529) | metagenome | biome: Human gut stool | place: China | collected 2011
ACAAGAAAAACTCAAATTAGCAGAAAAATATAAAGAAATATCTCAACAATTTAAGCCAGAAGAACATGTTAAAAAGAGAAGTAATGAAGAACTATTAACAGAGATTCTGACTACTGTTCGTGCTATTGATAAGAGGTCTCAGGTAGGTTATTTAGATAATTATATATCAACTTATGATGATATAATAAATAGATATTGGTCTCCTTCCGAAGTGATAAAATTTAGAAACTACATGACCCATAATAAGACTTTCAAAGATTTCTTTAATTCAAATAATGAAGGTATTAAATCTAATGAAGTAGATAATCAAGAAGATAAAAAATAATATTAAGAGTATTTATTAATTCTCAATCATCCAATTACTCCAGCCTTAAACAGGTTGGAGTATTTTTTATATCCCCTGCACATACAGTTACTCTATACTAAAGCCCCCTCCCTATTGTCGAATGTAAAACCTTTTCAGATATGAAAACACTTGACAGGAGAGCGGCGGAGATTTTCCGTAGCATGTTAGCTTTACAAACAACCAAAATCGACAACTCGGACGGTACTTATATGCCCGTCTATATCGAACTAATCGGCCGCATCGACAAGTACGACTTTTTTTCGCTGGCTCATTACGGACAGCAGAACGGCGATGCCATGCGCGACCCCGAAATGCTCTTTGCCCTGCACAATGAAACTCGGCAATTCATTCCGTACTACTATCGCAACGACTATTGCGGTATCGAGGAAAACAGCGTCAGATGGTCGGAAGATGGAATAGCGTTGAACCCGCGCTTACAGGCCAGCCACACAACCTTTGCTAATCAATGGCTTCGTAACATAGCCGCACAACAGGGAATCCAATGACGGCACAGCTATTGGTGGAGAACTGCGTACTGACGAACCAAACCGCAGTCGTGGATGAAATGCTCAACAGGCACTTATTACCCGAAGAATATATCTATCCCTTTGTGGGTGATGTCATGGAATGGTGGCTGATTGATTCGTGGCTGGCCGAACGACTGAAACGAGAGGGAGAGGTTATTATCGAGGAATACGGTTGCTGTTGGTGGGGACGATTAGCCAGCGGACAGTCTATCTGTATGGACAGCGTGATACGGAAAATTGCAGGAGAGTAAAACTACAACCGTGGTTCTATTTATTGGAACGTATAAATTACAGAAATTAGGGGTATTGTAATCTCTACAAGATTTTACTACCCCTAATTTTCGTTTTCATGCTGGCATAAAGTCGATAATTGAGGGTTGGAATGATTTGCAATTCCCGATTAGAGGGAATATGTCGGCTTATTTCTTATATATGGAATATCCCAACCAATGAAGAACTTTTTAGAATGTCAATCTTGATTTTCTGAAACTTTAATCCGAAATTTGAATCTACAATACCCCACGAGTGTTGCGTATTGAGAAACATTTTCTAATTTTGTGGCATCGACCCATACGGGCGGTAACATATTAGTTTAGTGAAAGTGTTTCGCTAATCCTTGTACCGAAATCTGACAGTTTCTACAAAGACGAGGATAACGACAACGCTCATCACCGCATATAGGCATATATCATCTGATATATTCTATTCGGTGTGGGGTATTGTTTCTTATTCGTCTTTGGGTTTTGTCAGAACCTCGGTACAGATAACGAACAACTCCACACTTTCTTTTTGCATATAACCCACCGCAGTAGGAGTTGATACGGTAAAACGTGCGTCACTTGTTTTACTTAAATATTATCATTATGAAAAAACTATTGACCTTTGCCGCATTATTTGCGGTGGTTGCGCTCACATCGTGCAAATACGATGATGATGACATTTGGAACAGCGTTCACGGATTGGAAAACCGTGTCGCAAAATTAGAGGAACTCTGCAAGCAGATGAACACCAACATTTCATCGTTGCAGACCATCGTAACAGCATTACAGAATAACGACTATGTTACGGGGGCTACACCTCTTATGAAAGACGGCAAAGAAATCGGTTATACGATTACGTTCAGCAAAAGCAATCCTATTACCATCTATCACGGTAAAGACGGGCAGGACGGTGAAGATGGCACAACTCCAACTATCGGTGTCAAACAAGATGCGGATGGCGTTTATTATTGGACATTGAATGGGGAATATATCGTGGTCGATGGTGAGAAAATCCAAGCCGAGGGCAAAAACGGTACAAATGGAATAAACGGCACAACCCCGCAATTCAAAATCGAAAACGATTATTGGTTTATTTCCTACGATAACGGAACAAATTGGACGCAGTTAGGTAAAGCGACTGGCGAGGACGGCAAAGATGGAGAAGATGGTGTTGGTGGGGATTCCATGTTTTCAGGCGTGGATTATAAAACCAGCACCGACTATGTAATCTTTACATTGGCTGACGGTACGCAAATCAAACTGCCTACATGGTCTGCTTTTGAAGCCTTACAGCGTCTTTGCAACGAAACGAACACCAACCTCTCTGCATTGCAGACGATTGTAACAGCACTCCAAAACAACGATTATATCACGAGTGTAGACCCGCTGACCGAGAACGGCAAGGTGGTAGGCTATACGATTAAGTTTGCCAAGAGTAATCCGATTGTAATTTACAACGGCAAAGACGGTGCGGATGGTGTCGATGGAAACACGCCCGTTATCGGTGTGAAGAAAGACGGGGATGGCATCTATTATTGGACGCTGGACGGTGAATTTATCATTGTGGACGGACAGAAAATCAAGGCACAGGGGACAGATGGCAGTGACGGTTCGGATGGAACAGACGGAGTTACTCCCAAACTCGAAATTCGAGAGGGCTATTGGTGGATTTCCTATGACAATGGAACGAATTGGACGCAGTTAGGTAAAGCCACGGGTGAAGATGGAGCAGATGGTAAAGACGGTGATAACATCAAAATTACGCAAGACGAAAATAATGTTTACTTTGAATTGGCAGATGGGACAACAATTACAATGCCGATTTCTAATAATGCAACAACCCAATTTATTCAATTTGCTGATCCTATAACAAAGTACTTATGCTTATCTTGTTGGTTAAGTAGCAGTGATATAAGTAGGCGCAATTTGTGGGATAAAAATTATGATGGCGAAATATCATATCATGAAGCTGCAATCGCAACCTCTATTCCTTATGGACACTTTACAAATAGCGAGATTTCATCATTCAATGAATTGCGATATTTTACGAGCCTTGAATCAATTGTAAAAGAAGCATTTAAGGAGTGTTCCCAATTGTATACTATCATTATTCCCGACAATGTAAAGAGTATTAAACAAAATGCATTTTACAATTGTTCCAATTTGCAGTTTGCTACTTTTGGCCGCAATATTACAGAAATTGAAGATAACGCATTTTATGGGTGCACTTCACTTCGTTTTATTACATTAGGTGATTGTGTAGAGACTATTGGTTCATATGCATTTTATGGAGGAACCCAAACAAATACTATGAAAATTCTGACTGCATGTGTTACATTGCCTGCAAGCATTAAATCCATTGGGAACTACGCATTTCGCAATCGTAACATAGAAAATGTTTATTGCAAATCTCTTATACCCCCTTCATTAGAAGGCCCTAATGTTTTTGGTAACGATTGGTATTTTTCAGGAAAATGCCAGTATTATGTTCCCATGTCAGCAGTTGATGATTATAAAAAAGCCCTATACTGGAAAGATTTGGGAGATAATATTGTTGGGTATGATTTCAAATAAAAATCACAACATTAATCTCATATAATCTACCAAGGGACAGACTTGTGCAAAAGGGTTAATATTTAGACCCTCTGCACAAGTTTGTCCTTTCTTTTTTACTTGCATATCTCACAATTTTTTCGTATATTTATATCATAATCAAAGATTTATTTAACAACATAAATTTTAGCTAAAATGAACAAAACACCAAAAACAGAATGAAAACAAGGCGGCGATGAACAACGCATGATGATTTGAAAAGTCGTTGCCTATGATAGCTTTTACGGGATGTGCTTGGCCGTATCACGCAATCCCGATGAATTTACACCCAGCGATTTTATGTATATCCTGCCTGACGATACGGATAAAAATACACCCGTGACACTAACCTTTCAGAAACGGGGACATATAACGGCACAGATAAAATGTGCATTGACAGATTCCAACGCAGAAATATTGCTCCTAATGCCTAATATCCTTGAATGAAGAAATGACCAAGTAAACCTATTCGAATTACATATAAAAAATGATACGGTTATTTTCAACTACATGACGACAGAGGGCGGGCAAAGAGATTTCAAATTCCCGTTAGCTGGGTTTAATGAAAAGTATTTAGAGCAATTTATATAAAGATAATTCTCGGCCATACGGTCGGGGATTTTTTATTTATAGAAATCAAAGCTACTGAAAACTGATAAAAACGGGAAAGCGGCGTGAGGGGAAAATTTTTCTCTTTTTTTGCACCGAGGTTGGGGTCGGTTCCCTTGTAAATTCAACGAATTAACCGATATAATTACTTAATATTTAATTCAATAAATGCTTATGGGGAATACAAGTTAAAAGATTTATGTATCACGACAGAAAGATTTTCTCTTAACAAACTAAAAATCTGTAAATTACAAACAATTTGCAAGCCTCAAAATGTGATACAGAGTGTGTTACAGACCGATTTTAGGATGCGAGTGGAGCACTCGGCAGAGTGCGTAACGTGAAATAGCTCAGTTGGTTACCCCAAAACGCGCAGCGTTTTGGGGGCTTGAGAGCGCAACCTTGCCAAGGTTGGGGTCGCGAGTTCGAGTCTCGTTTTCCGCTCCCGGAGCCTTTGAAAAGAGGCGGCAATAAAGAGCAAAAACCTTATGTATCAATGATATGTAAGGTTTTTTCGTTTTTGGGTTGAAGTTGTAAAAAAAGCCTGCCTGCTAAAGAGCGATGGGGTGGATACCGCAAATAGGGCGGAACTGTTTGCCGATCCCGGTTCGGGGTGGAATCAAAGCCCGGACAGAAAGATATGCTGACCGAGAGCGTATTATCCGTGCAACAGCCGCAAGAGGTAAAACCGGACACAAAGCCGCAGGAGAAACCGGAACAGCAACAGAAACCGAGGCCGCGTGTTAGAACTTACTCGCCGAGAAAACGGGGAAGGCATCTTTGATTTAATACATATAATTTCTTGTATACTTTATAAAATGCTATTTTTGGAAAAAAATCTGAAATATGTCAAATAATATAACGTCTATCACGCGACAGTTAATCGCAGATGAAATAGAAACTTCTAAAATATCTATTTGCGGAAAGTTGAATGACGCCGAATTTCTAAATAGAATATTTGATTTAGAACAATTGCCATCTCAAGACAAACGATACAAAACCGCATTTGGAGATATTAGTTGTCATTCTCGATTTGGCGACTACGAAACTATTACTTGGATGTTTAACGACAGCCGTTTTAATTTGTTACACTGTAACGATGAATTATTTATTCGTTTTATATGTGAAACACTAAATCCGGCTGTAATGCACAAACAGGAAGATTTAGATAAGCTCAAAGCTATATATAGTAGATATTTACGAGGTGATGGATATGAATTATATATTCGATATAATATTTCCTCAATGCCTATATATGGTGTGAGAAAAATAGAAACAGGCATTGATATTCAAGAAAAATCAATACAGCAATATTTAGATTCTGAATATGTCCTGTCAAAAGTAAATTTGATGAAATCTATGGTCAAAACAAATACTGATTTGGCTTTAGGCAGCGCAAAAGAATTATTGGAAATCGTATGTAAAAGTATTTTATCGGAGAAAAAAATCTCATATACAGACGATATGACCCTTTCAAAACTTTTTAAGGAAACTATCAATTCAGTAGGAATATTAGAATCATCTTCGGCCAGTAATAAAGAACAAGCAGACCGCTCAATACGCCAAATTTTGAGCGGTTTAAATAGTGTTATTCAAGGAGTTTCAGAATTGCGTAATGGGTATGGATCTGGCCATGGCAAAGAGGCATCTTTCAAAAGATTAGAGCCTCAATATGTAGAATTTGTCGTGTCAATTGTTTCAAATATAGTAGTTTTCATTTTGCAAATTAATGGAGAAACAACGCCATTGCAGAATTAATAACAATAACAGAGTGGAGATTATCTCCCACTCAAACGTTTATATTCTACAATCTGTTCTTCGCAGACCTTTTCCACAATGTCGCGGAGTAGTTCGATCTTGGGGACGAGGGCGTCGATGTCGGCTTTTGTTACAACGAATTTGTCATTGTAGCGGGCTTCCAGATAGGCGCGGCGCAGCAGGTCGAACAGGCGTTTTTCTTCATCCGTGTCGCAGGGGAATACTTTTGCCAATTCCAGCGTATAGGGTTTACATTTCCCGATCAGAAATTCAAGATCATGTTCTTTATACCCGTAAAGAATATAAACCAACGGGATAGCTTTTAGAAAATACTCGGCAGCTTGGTGAAGATAAAAAGATGCTTGGACAAATCTGTTTTTGTGGATGTTAGTAATAGCGTCATCAAAGAAATATGTAGCGCGAATATATTTGCTTGTATAATACTCTTCCGCCATTGCCTTAATCTCCGCATAGTCCAATTCTTTTGGTGTGGTTAACAGACATTCGCCCGAATCGTAGAGCATGATTCCCTTTGCGACGATCTCGACGTAGAAATAACGTCCCATCGTCAGGGCGTCGTTCAGCTTGGAGATGCTTTCGTTGATAATCTGGGGTCGGGGCAGGTTCTCGTCGTTCTTCCCGGCTGCAAACCGCTCCCTAACGCGGGCCTCTACCGTGCTTTCCCGTTCTCCCAGCCGACGCTTGGTAACGACCAGCAGATCGTAGTCGCTCATGTAGATTGTCCGCACGCCGTAGTCGCGCCGTTCGTCGCGTTCGACATAGGTATTCGCCGCATAACTCCCGTATAGGATAATCATAACGACATCTTTCACCTCGTCGCGGATCAGTGCGGCCAATTCGTGTAAATCCCGCTGTTTGCGTTCGGGCAGAAAGTCGATGGAGTTCTTCATACCTACAAAATTAGCAAGATTTTTCCAAAAACACACGGCCCGTTGGTATTAGATTCGAAATTGTTCGTATATTTGTTTCACGATTCCTTGAAGCAGTTTCGTTGTATAGGGGCGGCAGAAGCCGTCCGGGAACAAACTGGCAAGCAACTACTATGCAAACTTCAAGGAATTATCTCGATTCGGCATAGCCGACGGACATAACATATAAAGGGTAAACAACTCTTTATACCGTTAAGCAAACGTGGAAACCTCTTTCGAGAGGGTTTGAATCAGGTATAATAGTTGTCAGTCCTTGTTATGTCCTGCCCTTTACGGGCGGGGCAGGCAAGGGCGCAGGACAGCTTACTGATTCGGGTTTTCCACGACCTGCTTAACGGGGCTGCAAATGCGCCCCTTTTTTATTTCTATCCGGGGCGCACTCCCACAATCTCAACCCCGGTATTATGTCACGGCAAATCAATCGAAAAGAGGCGTTTTTGGCATCCGTCGGCCCTTGGTCGGCGGGCATTGCCGTGTCTGCCGGGGGCTTCACAAGGACGGCGGACATGGCCCTGAAATCTGGTAGTAACACGCAAGTAATCCCGTGCCCGGCCGTCCTTTTTATTATGCGGATGCGGGCGGCCGAAACGAATTCTTCAATCTGTGAAGTTGCGTCACTTGATTGTTTCGGCCCCGCATCCGCTTTTTAATCCGACAACCACAAACTATGGAACCAGCCTTTACCCTCGGCATCCTGTACGGCTGCGGCTGCGGTTTCCGCACGGCGCAGTATTTCGAACAACTCGCCGCATACTATCTGAAATCCATGTCGCGCGTCCGGGTGCTGATCGCTCTGACGGGCAAAGCCGAGCGGTCGGTTGCGGCCTGTCTTTTGGAACAACGAGCGAAGCACTCCGGGCTGGAGGTCGCCGTCGTGCTGACGGCCCGGCAATGGCGGGAATATCTGCAAAACATTTCGCACGGCAAAGCCGCCGAATGCAACCCGATTATCGACGCGGCGGATCGTCGGGAGGTGATGGAACGGTGCGCGGAGCGTTTTTCGCCTCCGGAGCTGTTCCGGCTGTTTATCGAGCGTTGCGACCTGCTCGTTTTTCAAGAACACCATGCCGGGGCACAAATGGTCGGACTGATGCGCGAACTGCTGACGGATATGGCCGTGCCGCTGCCCGTGCAGTACGAACTTCTCCATCCCGGCTATGCGAGCCTGCATTATCCGGCCGACCGGAAGCAGTACCGAATATACGGAGGCCCTTACTACGATCCCTATCAGGAGATTCGGCAGAGCGTCGCCTACCTGCGGCGCAATAATTTCGTGATCCGGGCGGAACACCTTCCGATGATCTTCGTGCGCAAATGGCAGTCCGCGCCGCCGGGGTGGTATCATTACCTGACGACCCCGGACGATACGGACATGATATTCCGCCTGCGGGAAACGCCGCGCCACGATCATCTTTCGCTCAAAGTGTTCGCATACGCCTATGCCGTAAGGCATGATATGTGGGCGGGAGGCCGGGAAACCCCGTCGGGGGTCGACGCGATAAGGCGGTTCCGGCAATTCCGGCAACTGTTGGAGATCATAGCCGCCCGGCGGGAAGCGGGGGAGCGGGTGGAATCGTTCGACCTGATGGATTTCGACGAATATGATAAAATGCTCCGCCAAAATAGATAGAATAAAAGATTTGTTTTTGTCTAAAAGACTGTCTGTCTTCGTATTGACACATAGAAATGCAGCGAGGAGCAAAAGGTGAGCTGAAAACCGAAAGGTCGCCATAACATTCTGATACATAACGGAAAGAAACTGCAGGATCGGTTTCCGGTTTCCCGCTCCAAAACAAAAATAGAATCCTTACGACAAGTTTCGGCAAGTCGTAAGGATTTTTCTTTTATACCCGTCGGCGGATCTTTTGCTTCCGCAGGGGGAATTACTTTTCCGGGATGAACAGTCCGGACATGTTCGCCTGTTCGAGGGTGAGGAGCCCGACTTTTTTAGGAATGCCGCCGGCATATCCCGTCAGGCTGCCGTCGCTGCCCACGACCCGGTGGCAGGGGATGATAATGCTGATCGGATTGTGCCCTACGGCACCGCCTATGGCCTGCGCCGACATGGTTTGCTTTCCCTGCTGCCGTGCGATTTCTTCCGCAATATCCTTATAGGTGATTGTTTCCCCGTACGGTATTTGTAGTAATATTTCCCATACGGCCTGCCGGAAGGGCGACCCTTCGGGGCCCAGCGGGGGTGTAAATCCCGGGTTTTTCCCGCTGAAGTAGCAGTCCAGCCACCGCTGTGTCTGGTCGAATACGGGGAGCTGCTTCTCTTCGTGTGCTGCCGGCAGTGTGGCGGCAAAGTATTTTTGCCCGTCGAACCAAAGCCCGGTCAGGCTGTTGCCGTCGGCGGAGACCGTTATCCCGCCGAGGGGCGACTGGTATTTACAAATGTACTGCATGGTGTTATCGGTTAAAGTAAAGGTTGGAATCTTCCGGGGCTTCTTCTCTCGAAGCTATCGTGCAACAGCCCGGGGGCGTAGTACGATTACATTTGGCATGCTTTCATCGGTTATGTGTTTGTCGTTTTGCCTTCGATATTCGGCAGGAAACCCGTGATTATCCCCAACAGGGGCAGCAGGGTGCTGATCCGAAAGATGAATTCGATGCTGGTCTTGTCGGCCAGCCAGCCGAAGAAGGCCGAGCCGAGGCCGCCGAGGCCGAACATCAGCCCGAAAAAGATCCCGGCGACCATCCCGACCTTGCCGGGCATCAGGTCGGTGGCGTAGACCAGGATGGCGGAGAATGCCGAGGAGATGACGAGTCCGATGATGACGGCGAGCACGATCGTGCAGGTCAGGTTCGCATAGGGCAGCAGCAGGGTGAAGGGCGCAGCCCCGAGGATGGAGCCCCAGATCACGTATTTACGCCCGAAACGGTCGCCCAGCGGCCCGCCGGCGACCGTGCCGACAGCCGATGCCCCGAGGAATGTGAAGAGGCAGTACTGCGCCCCCTGCACCGAGATTTCGAATTTATCCATCAGGAAGAATGTGAAGTAGTTGGTCATGCTGGCGATGTAAAAGTATTTCGAGAATACCAGTACGCCCAGGATGCCCAGTGCGAGGCGGATTTTGCGTTTCCCCAGGTGGTGTGCCGGGGCCGCTGCGGCTGCCGCGGGGCGGTTTGCGGTGACGGTGGGGCGAAGTTTATACCACCTCCCGATTCTCGAGAGGATGAGGATGGCGAGGATTGCGGCCAAAGCGAACCAGCCGATCGAGGCCTGCCCGAAGGGGATGACGACCAGCGCGGCCAGCAGCGGCCCCATGGCGCCCCCGGCGTTGCCGCCGACCTGGAATATCGACTGTGCCAGTCCTTTCCGGCCTCCCGAAGCGAGTTGCGCCACCCGGGAGGATTCGGGGTGGAAGACCGAAGAGCCGCAGCCGATCAGTCCTACCGCCAGCAGGATGGGTACGAAGCCCGGGGCGACGGAGAGGGTGAACAGCCCGAGCAGCGTGAAGCACATCCCCGCGGCGAGCGAGTAGGGGCGCGGATGGCGGTCTGCATAGAGTCCGATGAAGGGTTGCAGCAGCGACGAGGTCATCTGGAAAACCAGCGTGATGATTCCGATCTGGGCGAACGTGAAGCCGAATTTCTCCTTCAGGAGCGGGTAGACGGCCGGGATCACCGACTGCATCATGTCGTTCAGCAGGTGGGTGATGCTGATCATGAACAGTATCGGGTAGACTGTTCCGGTCTCCGTGAAGCGCCGCAGGCGTGTGTCCGTGGGTTTTGTAAGCGTCTCCATTGCTGCGGGCTATGGTTCTTCGAGTATCCGCGTGATCGCCTCCCGGGCATTCCGCACGTCCCCGGCAAGGATGTATCCGAGTAACTGCCCGTGCGTGGGCTGGGTGGCGAGCAGGCACTCCGTGTCCCTGTATATATTGCTGAACCTCTTTTTCAGATGGGCGGCCGTCGAGCGGTACAGCTCGCACAGGATTTCGTTGTGCGTGGCCTCGGCCAGGGCGATGTGGAAGTTGACGTCGGCTTCGATACAGGCCTGCAATGCCCCGGCAGCTGCGGTCGCTCCCCGCTCCGCGAGGTGCTTTTCGAGGACTGCGGCGTCGTGTGCCGTTCGCCGTTCGGCGGCTTTTTCGGCGATCGCGACTTCCAGTATTTTCCGCACTTCGTCCAGGTCGTGCAGGTCGGCGCGCCCGAGGCGCCGCTCCATCGGTTCGTCCGGGGGCGTGAGGCGTTCGACAAATGTCCCGGCACCTTGCCGTACCTTCAGGAACCCCATGTTGGACAGGATTCTGACCGCTTCGCGCACGGTCGAGCGGCCGACCCCGAAAATCTGCATCAACTCCGGTTCGGGCGGTAGTTTTTCGCCCACCTCGAATTTTCCGGACATGAATTGCCCCTGCAACCGGCCGGCCAGCTCTTCGGCCAGCGATTTCTTGCTGAGTTGCATGTTCGAACCGGGTTTCATCATATCATCTGATGTTTTGCGCGAAGGTAGGCATTAATTCCGAACCGGCAAAGTTTTCCGGGATCTTTTGCGTGCGGAAAAAGGTTCGGGCAAGGAAGCTTCACCCGCTGTGATCCGAGAAATGCGGATGAAAGTACGAATTTTCATGTGCGGCAATTTTTGCATGTTATTGGTGAAAAGCGAGGTGCTTTCAGAACGGACAAATATCTAAATTTGTAACAATGAATATAGATGAAGACGATACGAAACTTTTCAGGTTGCTCGAGCCCGGGGAGTTCGGTATCTACACACAGTCTGACGAATTACCGGTATCCGATTGTCCGGTATACCTTATGGAAGGGGTCGGAGGCATCTGCCTGTCGGGTACGGCTACGGTACAGGTTTTCAGCCATCGCTTCCGGATCGTGCGCGGGATGGTGCTTGCCCTGTTTCCCTGGCAGTTGATTTCCATCAAGGAGGTAAGCGACGATTTCGGGATCAGGTTTTTCCGCATATCGCACGATATGTTTACCGATACCCTCAGTTCCCTGTGGAGGGCCAGGCCCGGTTTCTTTTTTTACATGCGCACGCATATCGCCTCGGAGCCGCGGGAAGAGTATGTCGGGCGGTTCCTGAATTTCTGCGACTTGCTGGCTTACCGTGCCGAAAATGCTCCCGTCATCTGTCGCCGTGAGTCGGTAATGCAACTTTTGCGGGTGTTCTATTGGGACGTCTACACCATCTATCTCAATGATCCGCAGGCTGAAAAGACTGCTTATACCCATAAGGAAGAACTGGCATTCCGGTTCATGCGGACGGTCGTCGAGGAACATTCTCCCAACAGGGACGTGGCGTATTTCGCCGAGAGGCTCGGGATCACTCCGAAGTACCTGACCAACCTGATGAACGAGATCAGCGGGCAGTCGGCACGGGACTGGATCGTCTGCTTCACGATTTTCGAGATCAAGGCGCTGCTCCGGGAATCGGCGATGGACTTGAAGACGATCGTGGCGCGTGTCAATTTTCCCGACCAGTCTACCCTGAGCCGCTTTTTCCGCAGGTACACGGGCATGTCCCCGTCCCGGTATCGGAAGAATATTCATTTCTGAGCTTTAAGCCGGGCGGAAGCCCGGCTTCTTTTTTTGTAGAATGTAGGGCTGAAATGTTTTAAATGGTAGCCGTATTTGTTGTGCTTTTGGTGTGTATTTCACTAATAATATGCGATTTTCGCCCAAAGTTTGGCGAAATTGGGTTTATTTTTTTACATTTGTCAAGATAGAAATGCGGGCTTCTGCGGAATTTGCTTTCGCAGGGCAGAACGGTAGGTGCGGATGGCTGTCGGAAAAGGATGTGATAAACCAATTTTTTCTCATATGAAAAATTTACGATACCTGTGCCTGCTGTGTGCCCTCGCAGTATGCACCATGTTACCGACCGGCTGTATCGAACGGCCGGATGAAGTTCCCGGCCCGGATGACACGGCCCAAGGCGGAAATAAATACGATTACGCCACGACGCGGGATATTCCTCTTAATCTGGACTATGCCCGCAGGGGCAGCAAGGCGCTGTTTGAAATTTATGCCCAGAACCCTGTGAATGCCGTGGACGGTGCGTTTACTCTGAAACCCGGCGTAAAAGCCCTGCTCAGGGCCTATACCGATAACGACGGTAAATATTCGGGAGTGGTCAACCTCCCGACTGCCGTAGGCAAGGTGTACGTGTATAGCGAATCCTACGGTTTCCCCGCCTGTATCGAGGCCGACGTGACTGCCGGCGGTATTTCGTGCAACGTGCGGCAGTTCTACGAAAAGGCGGCCGGGAAGGTCTCCGGCGCCGCGGTTGCCGACCGGGTTGCGGCGACCCGTGCCGATGCGGCCAATCCTTATAACGTGCAGCAGCTCGGCGACTGGACTTGGGAAGGCAAACCGCTCTACATCCTCGGTACAGTGTATGGTCAGAAACCCTACCTGAATATCGCACCTGATTACGCACAGACACCTGCGGGGATGATGAACCGCATTCAGAACGTACTGATGCCGGGCGTCGACAATTCGAAATACGCCATGCCGACCGGGGTGGTCAACCTCAATGTGACGAAGGATGCCCATCTGACGCTGGTGTTCGCCGCAGAACTGGCAGCATGGCGCAATGCCATCGGTTATTATTATTATGATACGCAGAACCCTCCCCGGACGCAAGCCGAGTTCGATGCGCTGCCCAAGTACGTGGCCTTCCCCAACTGCTCTTCTTTTACGACCAATTTCGACGACCCGGACGATTTGGGGTCGGGTGGCGGCGATTGGACGGCACCCCTGTTTTTCGGCGAACAGCTGCGGCTGACCTGTTTCAGGGGAGGCAAGGCTACCGACATTTTCCCAGCCGGTACGACTGTGGGCTGGTTCATGCTGCCCGATGCGTATGAAATTTCGGCTTATGACTATACCGGAAAACTCGAGATCGCCGGTTCGAAACACCCGGCGCGCTATTCGAACAATGAGTTCAATGCGGGGAACGGCCGCTATATGGTCAGCCTTTACGACAAAGTGAGCGGCAAAACCGTGCTCGGCTTCGAGGATGGCGGCGACAACGACTATAAGGACGTGCTTTTCTATGTGGACTCCGATCCTGCCGATGCCATTTACGACCCCGACCGCCCGACGACCGACACCGGTGACGAGAAGTATCCCGACGTGGCGGGCGACCCTGTGGTCGGCACGCTGGCTTTCGAGGATCTGTGGCCGAGCCAGGGCGATTACGACATGAATGACGTGGTGGTCGGGTACAGCACGACCTTCACGGTCGACAAAGACAACCGGATCGTGGCGATCCGGGATGTCGTCACTCCGTTGCACAGCGGCGGTAAACTCCGGAGCGCCTTCGGTTACCAGCTCGACATTCCCGTAACCGCCGTCAAAGGCGTGAAGATCGAAAACGGGTCTTCGACGGCCGGACTCGAAAAGAACCAGGATAAAGCCGTGGTGATACTCTTCGACGACATCGAGCAGGCCGTGGCCCGGGGGCCCGTTAGCGTCGAGATCAAACTGGACGGGAGCCTGTCGATGGACAAGGTGACCCGCAAGTCGCTCTACAACCCGTTCATCTGCGTGAGCGACAAAGGGTTTGTTCCCGGGGCCGTCCGCAAGGAAATACACCTGACCAACTATCCGCCCACGTCGCTGGCCGACCCCTATCCTTTCGGCCGCAACGATGACAAGAGCTCGCTGGACAAGGCGGGGAACCCCATCGGGCCCTATTATTATGCGACTTCCGAGTTGTATCCTTTTGCCATCGACCTGCCCGTTACCGATTACCGGATCCCGGACGAGATGGTGAAAATCGACGTCTTCTATCCCTATTTCGCCGACTGGGTGAAGAGCCGTGGCGAAAAACACAAGGAGTGGTATAAGAACTCCGTGAAATAGACCCGGTATTGCCGGTTCGCACGGAGCCCCTGCATCGCGGGGGCTCCGTGTTGTATGGGGCTGCCGGAACGATATGTGGAATTATTGTGTTACCTTTGCCGAAAAGAATGAACGAACCGAATGGCAAAGATTCTTATTATCGACGACGAAGAACAGTTGCGCAAGCTGCTGGCCCGCATCATCGCTCTGGAAGGTTACGAGGTGGCCGAGGCCGCCGATTGTGCCGGGGGGCTCAGGATGCTCCGCCGCTATGAACCCGATGTCGTGCTGTGCGACGTCAAGCTGCCCGACGGCAACGGTGTCGAGATGGTCGAACGGATCAAGCAGGCCATGCCGTCGGCCGAGGTCATCCTGCTGACGGCCTACGGCAATATCCCCGACGGCGTGCAGGCCATCAAGAACGGGGCATTCGATTACATAACCAAGGGCGACGACAACAACAAGATACTGCCGCTGCTGAGCCGTGCCACCGAGAAGGCACAGATGCAGCGCCGGCTGGCTCGTCTCGAGGACAAACTCTCCGAAGAGCATTCGTTCGACCGCATCATCGGTTCGTCGGAATCCCTCCGCAGTGCGGTCGCGCTGGCGCGCAAGGTCGCCGTCACGGATACCTCGGTGCTGCTCACGGGTGAAACCGGAACCGGCAAGGAGGTCTTTGCGCAGGCCATCCACCACGCCAGCCCGCGCGCGAAGGGGGCGTTCGTCGCCGTCAACTGTTCGGCTTTCTCCAAGGAACTGCTCGAAAGCGAATTGTTCGGCCACCGTGCCGGCAGCTTCACGGGTGCCACCAAGGATAAGAAAGGGTTGTTCGAGGAGGCCGACAAGGGGACGCTTTTCCTCGACGAGATCGGCGAGATGCCCGTCGAGCTGCAGGCCAAGCTGCTGCGCGTGCTCGAATGCGGCGAGTTCATCAAAATCGGCGAGACCCGCCCGACCAAGGTCGACCTGCGGATCATCGCCGCCACGAACCGCGACCTCGAAAAGGAGATCGCCTCCGGGAATTTCCGCGAAGACCTCTTCTTCCGACTTTCTGTTTTCCGCATCCACCTGCCGTCGCTGCGCGAACGGCCGGGCGATATCGCTGAATATGCCCGGTTCTTTGCGGCGCAATTCGCCGACAGGATGGGGCGCCGGATCGACACGATCGACAAGGGATATATCGCCGCACTGGAACGCCATGCCTGGCACGGCAACGTCCGCGAACTGCGCAACGTCGTGGAGCGCAGCCTGATCATGGCCGAAGGCAACGCCCTCACCGTCGGCTGCCTCTCCCCCGAATTCCATGCCGCGTCGTGCGACGGCTCCGTGCCCGACTCGATGGCGCTCGACGCCCTCGAACGGCACCACATCCTTAGGGTACTCGAATACACGAAAGGCAACAAGGCCGAGGCCGCCCGCCTGCTGGGCATCGGCATCGCCACGCTTTACCGCAAGCTGGAAAGTTACGGCATGAAGCCCTGACGCCGGCGCCAGGCATATCATTCTGAGACGGCCGCCTTATCATTTTGATAGGGCGGCCGTTCTTTTTGGCAGGTATGCCAAAGTCGCATCTGTTTGACAATTAGTCGCATAGTGCCGAAATTCCTGTTTTGGCACTCCCTTCGTATTCCTTTGGACACAAACCGAAAGAAGAAATCGACATGGTAATCGTGATCCTGATCCTGATATTCTGCGGCGCAATGCTGTTGCTGTGCCGGATGCTTTGCGGTTTTACGAAATTGTTGTCTAACTCAAAAAAAGAACGAAGATGAATGGAACTGTGTTGTTCCTGTTGCTGTGCGCCCTCGGGTCGCTGTGTTACTGGTTTTATTCGAAATGTGTGGATTGGTTTGAAAAAATCTGATGAAAAATGTTTACAGGACTGCTTATTCTGAGCATCGTCGGATTCGTCTATCTGATGTACGTGCTCGTAAAACCCGAAAGATTCTGATTGTCTGACCCCGAAAAAACGCAAATAAATGAATACCGAAATTTTAGGCGTTATCCTGCAATGGGTGGCTCTGGTGGTGCTTTGCTATCCGCTGGGACGCTACATTGCCAAAGTATACCGAGGTGAGCGCACGTGGCTCGACTTCATGGCTCCTGTCGAACGGTTCGTCTACCGCGTGTGCGGTATCGACCCCGCGCAGGAGATGGACTGGAAACAGTTTCTCAAGGCGCTGCTGATGGTCAACCTCTTCTGGTTCTTCTGGGGCATGCTGCTGCTGGTTTTCCAGGGCTGGCTGCCGCTCAACCCCGACGGCAACCCCGGGCAGTCGCCCGATCTGGCGTTCAACACCTGTATCTCGTTCATGGTCAACTGCAACCTGCAACATTACAGCGGCGAGACGGGGTTGAGCTATTTCACCCAGCTGTTCGTCATCATGCTCTTCCAGTTCGTCACCGCAGCCTGCGGCATGGCGGCCATGGCAGGTGTCATGAAGGCGCTGGCTGCCAAGACCACGAAGACCATCGGCAACTTCTGGGTGTTCCTTACCAAGAGCGTAACCCGTATTCTGATGCCGTTGTCGCTCGTCGTGGGTATCCTGCTCGTCATCAACGGAACCCCGATGTCGTTCGACGGCAAACAGACCATCACTACGCTCGAAGGCCAGGAGCAGGTCATCTCGCAGGGCCCCACAGCGGCCATCGTGCCTATCAAACAACTGGGCACCAACGGTGGCGGCTATTTCGGCACCAACTCGGCACACCCGCTCGAAAACCCCAATGCCTTTACCAACATCCTCGAGTGCTGGTCGATCCTGATCCTTCCGATGGCGATGGCCTTCGCGTTCGGCTTCTATACGCGCCGCCGTAGGCTCGCCGCATGGATTTTCGCCGTGATGCTCTTCGCTTATATCGCGGGCGTCGTCTTTTCGGTATGGCAGGAGACGGGCGGCAGCCGGCAGATCGACCGGATGGGTATCGCGCAGGAGCTCGGTTCGATGGAGGGCAAGGAGATCCGCATCGGTTCGGCGGCTTCGGCCATGTGGGGCATGACGACGACTGGCACCTTTCGCCTGCTGTAAACTGTATCCACCTTTAGAAGCCAGTTCATTAAAGAATTGTTCACACGCTTCCAGACAGCGATCCCATAGTTCCGGTTTATAACCACCATACCAAATAGCAGGATTGCCTGTCGCTCCCGGGTAATAAGGCTGGTCGGAATTAAATAAAGGTGAGGCTGCAAATTGAAGAATACGACATTTATAAGCTAAAGCTGCCGCTCTAGTCCAACGTCCGGATTCAGATGCAGGTGTTTCTACAGTCCAAGGAAGTACAGCAGCAGCTTCATCCAGCAATTGTACCATATAATTCACTGTTTCTTCCACACTGTTACGAGGCATTTCATAGCTTGTATCCGTTCCACTGAATGTACCTTTAATTAAAGGAATGCCACCATAATGACGAAATACATCAAAATAACGGGAGGCAAGAATACATTTCGCTTGTGCCACCATAGAAACTTTTTCATCTTCCCCTAACCCCGGTACATTATCAATATTCTCAATCAACATCCATACTCCACGTACAGCTTCCCAGACATTATTTCTTAAATAATCAAATTTATCAGAACGTTTACCATAATTGGCAGTGTGAGTACCTTTATAATATGGTCCTGAGATTCCACATGACGGATAAGTGAAAACATACAAATCTGTTAAAGCTTCAGGCTTGCCTACATATTGATTGGAACTTTCCTGATTAGCCACATTCTTATATGGAAGCCCATAATATTGCATGCCATAAAGATTAGTCAGAAATTGTCGGGTATATTCAGCATTATTAAATACTGTATCTTTTGTAACCGACCCTCCCGGAGCCTTTTCCAAAAAAGAGTTGCCAAACTTAATCTCATCGACACATGAAGTAGCGATGACAGATGTCAGAGCCAGTCCTGAAGCAACATTAAAAATCCATTTATTATATTTTTTCATTTGATTGCATTATTAAGATTAAAAACCAAGTTTCAAACTCAATGAATATGTTTTTGTCAGCGGATAAGAGGGAGAATTACTAGCCTTTGATTCCGGATCACTCCAAAAATATGGAGTAAAGGTCAATAAATTATATCCACTTAACGCTAACTGCATAGTATTCAGTTTCAGTTTTTTCATAAACGGAAGATTGAAATTATAAGCAATTTGCAGATTTTTCAAACGAAGATACTTAGCATCTTTCTCCCACAAAGTTGATTCCGCATAGTTATTGGTATCGTTGATAAATGTCGCAC
>OGJV01000684.1_pt1 | contig 18763 bp, 11 predicted proteins | sample 1572271 | NCBI WGS metagenome assembly OGJV01 (sample SAMEA2582107, study PRJEB24529) | metagenome | biome: Human gut stool | place: China | collected 2011
AATCCCGTTTGGGTGTGCCGACTGAGCGAATGATGGATTTCAACTAACCACATTGTGCTACCCAGAAGCCGCGCGATAATGTTTTGCACAGCAAACCACAAAAAAAGGTTCTTGTGTTTGGGCATTCGAGAAATAAGTATTAACTTTGTTGCGGAAGGATGCCAAGCCGAGTGCAAGGCGAATTCCAAATTTTTGTGGGTTAAAATAATAGCGTTTGCTGTTTATTCGAAAACGTTCAGGAAACTTGGCGGTGGAAAGAATGTGTACAGAATAAACAAGTGGACGCCTGCGATATGCGTGGGCGTTCAGCTTGTCTGTATGCATGGGTTTCCGCCAAGTACCTCTGAACGTGGATGAGTTGAACTGTCCACGTTTTGCGTTTGGGTATTTGGCGGAATCTTCGTTTAGAAGAATAACAAGCTTTCGCATTAAAACGTATAATGCTTTAATGCTATGGCAAAATCTCTGATTGAAGAGCTACCTCGCATTGCAAGCGAAGGTAGGCAAGAGGCTCAGCGCATCATCGAGCGATTGAGCAGTGGCACACGCATTGGGTTGCAAACCAATGAGCTGGTGTTGCCTCGCAAGGATGTCTCCGGATTCTTCCGTGGACAAGTTCCCGATATCCCTAATGCGTTCAATGCTGCCCTGGATGGGGGTACTTGGATGAACCGTCTGGTGTATGGTGATAATCTCCTGACCATGCAGGCACTGCTTGCCGGAGACCCACAGACGGGCTTGCCTTCTTTAAGGGGCAAAGTGGATTTGATCTACATCGACCCGCCGTTTGATTCGAAGGCGGATTATAGAACGAAGGTTAAGTTGCCAGGAGTTGATTTGCAACAGAAGCCAACGGTTGTTGAACAATTTGCCTATGCTGATACTTGGGAAGAAGGAACTATCTCTTATCTGAAAATGATTTATCCAAGATTAGTCTTAATGAAAGAATTGCTTTCAGATAGAGGAAGCATCTATGTTCATATTGACTGGCATGTTGGTCCTTATGTAAAGGTTATGTTAGACGAAATTTTTGGCAAAGAGTCTATGCTAAATGAAATCATTTGGTGTTATAGTTCAATGTGTAAGTCTAAGAATAACTGGAATCGAAAGCATGATAATATATATGTATATACAAAGTCAGCTAATTGGACATTCAATGCTGATGCAGTATTGGAAGGATATGCTGAAGGTTATGCCGAAAAATTTAAATATAAAGATGAAAAAGGATCTTATATGATTCGTGGTAAAGGAGGGCATTTATCACCTATTCATAGCCAAGGTGATTTAACACCTGAACACGAAAAGTTATACCCTAATTGGACTTATAGACAATATTTAAAAGAAGGCGGTTTCCCAAAGGATTGGTGGCAGATTCCATTTATTAATTCCCAAGCAAAAGAAAGAATTGATTACGCCACCCAAAAGCCTGAAGCCCTCCTTGAACGCATCATCAAGGCATCTTCCAATGAAGGTGACCTCGTCTGCGATTTCTTCGGTGGCAGTGGCACCACAGCAGCGGTTGCCGAAAAGCTTGGCCGTCGCTGGATTACCTGCGACATTGGCAAGCCGGCATCCCTCGTGATGCGCAAGCGTTTCATCGACCAGGAAGTAAATCCGTTCCTCTATCAGAGCATCGGCGACTATCAGAAAGAGGCTTTCCATAACAACAAGAAACTCCGCAGAGTGGGCGATCTCTCTCAGGTAGTCTTAGGCCTCTTCGGTGCCTTACCATTCTCCCCAGAACAGGTGAGCGACAGAAACTTTGGCTACGTCAAGGGCACCCGAAATCTGGTGATGGTGGATAGCCCTAACCGCCTGACCACGGCCGCCACCGTTCGCCGTGCCGTGGAAGCCAAGGCTTCTCTGCTTGGCGGCGACTGGGATAAAGTGATCGTGCTCGGCTGGAACTTCGCCTTCGACATCTCGCAAGCCATCGAGAAATATAAGAACAGCAATGTAGAGGTGCTGGTGATTCCGCCCGATCTGCTCGACAAGCTATCCAAGAAGGGTTTCAAGAAGCTCATCGCCGACAAAACCGTGCGCTTCTCTTCTTTGCAATATCTGGTGGTGAACCCAGTTGAAGTAACCGTGAACGGCAATGGCGAGGATGAACTCGACATCAGTCTCAGCAACTATGTGCTGCTCTCGCCCGATAATATTCCGCTGGACGATAAGGACAAGGAGAAGCTGCAGCAGGTGATGGAGCAAGACCCTCTCTCGCTGATAGAATATTGGAGCATCGACCCTGATTATGACGGCGATACTTTCCGCAGCACCTGGCAGGATTATCGTGAGAACGTGGATAACGACAGCGACCCGCTGCACTGCGTATATTCCACCCGATTGCACATGCCCCACAAGGCTGAGCGCAAGGTGTGTGTCAAGGCCGTTGACGTGTTTGGATTCGAGAGTCAGGTTATCCTGGATGTGAAGTGCTAAGAACGAATAGGAGATGACAACTATGACAATCAATTCAACTAATATATCTTTGGAATTGGCGCATCGACTCACCGATGTGGTCAATGCCGCCTGGAAGAGTGGGGAGATGCTGGAGAAGGTAACCCCAACCACCGCTTCGCTCTTAAACTATTGGTTTGGAGAGGGCTTCTGCAATGAGCGTGAGAGAAACTTCCACGAGGGTCAGCGTCAGGCTATCCTCAACATCATCTATCTGCACGAAGTGATGGGCGAAAACTGCGTGATGGATGCCTATCAGGGCATCATTCCGGAGCTGATGGATAGGGCCGATTTGGCTCAGCTTGCCAAGCCTAAATATCAGATGCCTAAGTATGCGGTGAAGATGGCTACGGGCACGGGAAAGACGTGGGTGATGCACGCCCTGATCATCTGGCAGATGCTGAATGCCCGGCATGAGGATGTGGAGAGCGGACGATTCACGCAGAAGTTCCTGATTGTGGCTCCGGGTCTGATTGTTTACGACCGTCTGCTGGACGCCTTCTGTGGCAGAAAGAAGCGCGACGAGGAATATCGCGACCCTCAGACCAACGACTACTACATGAACCAGGAGGTGTTCATCCCCGAGCGTTATCGTGACGAGGTGTTTTCGTTCATCCATAACAATGTGGTGACTAAGGAGGATGGCATCGGCAGGAAGACCACCGGCGAGGGACTGATTGCCCTGACCAACTGGCATCTGTTTGAAAATCAGATGGAAGAGACGGAGCAGGATGAGGATGTGGACGATTCCAGCACGGTGATGCCCGCCGAAATCGTCAGCGACCTGTTGCCTATCCGTCCGGGCAAGTCGGCGGGCAACGACCTCGGCATGCTCGACCGCCGTGCCCTGGGTGGCACCGAACTGGAATATCTTGCGGGGTTAAAGGATTTGATGGTAATCAACGATGAGGCTCATCATATCCACGAAATCAAGCGTAAGGGCGAAACCGAGGAGGTGGAATGGCAAAGAGGCTTGAATGCCATCAGCGCCACCAAGGGCACCCGCTTCATACAGGTGGACTTCTCCGCCACTCCTTTTGATACAAAGGGAACGGGCGAGAAGCAGGTGAAGCTCTTCTTTCCGCATATCATCGTTGACTTCGACTTGCCGATGGCGATGAAGCAGGGACTGGTGAAGCTGCTGCTGCTCGACCGCCGACAGGAGCTCATCGACCTGGAGAACTTGGATTACAACGCCGAGCGTGATGAGCAAGGTAAAGTTGTGGGGCTGAGCGAAGGTCAGCGCATGATGCTTCGTGCAGGACTGACAAAACTGGATAAACTCGAAGATGAATTCTTGAAAGTGGACCCGTCGAAGAATCCCAAGATGCTCATTGTCTGCCAAGACACCACGGTATCTCCTTTCGTTGAGGAGTTCCTGAAATCGGAAGGCTTGGGAGAAGACGACATCGTTACCATCGACAGCAACAAGCAGGGCGAGGTGAAGGATGAGGAGTGGCAGGAAATCAAGAAGAAGCTCTTCGATATAGATAGGTATAAGAGTCCGAAGGTGGTCATCTCGGTGCTGATGCTACGTGAGGGCTTCGATGTCAACAACATCTGCGTGCTCGTTCCGCTGCGTTCTTCGCAGGCGCCAATCCTCCTTGAGCAATTGGTGGGCAGAGGCTTGCGACTGATGTGGCGAGAGCCCGACTACATCGACATCAAGCGCGAAGATCGGCTGAGGGTGCTGAAAAACCATCAACCGCCACGCACCTATATCGACACGTTATCAATCGTGGAGCATCCAGCTTTCATCAAGTTCTACGATGATTTGCAGGAACAGGGTTTGGTGGCTACAGACGATGGAGATGTTGGTACAGAAGGAGCCACTGGCGACATTCTTACCGTGGGTCTTCGTGAGGACTACGAGAAGTATGATTTCAAATGGCCGGTTATCCTGCATGATTCCGTTGAAGAATTGGAAGACTCAGAGATCGATTTGGATGATTTGCTGCCATTCACGATGTATCCGCTGCCTTTGCTCCGCAAGTTCCTGGCAAAAGAGGGCGAAACCTTCGTATCGCAGGAATCTCTCACCAAGACCACCTTTGGTAAGTATAAGGTAACGGCCAGTCTCTTCAATGCCAGTGGATATAACGAATATCTGCAGAAGTTGCTGAGGGTAGTAACCTTGCGCTTTGAGAACTGTCGCCGCCAAGGGCTCCCGACCATTCAGATCAATGGGGCACAAACGGTGCAGGTGATGGACTGGTACATCCGGGAGAAGCTATTCGCCATGCCTTTCGACCCGTTCCATGGGAGCGACTGGAAGATATTGTTGGCGAAGGATGGCATTGTGACCAAACACATCGTGGAGCAGTTTGCGGTGGCCATATATAAGATGCAGAGTCGCCTGACCACGATAGGGGCAGAGGTGAGCCATACGGAATTCTCTTCGCTCAGAGCCATCAAGATGAGAGAGGCTTACTCGATGGAGGTGCGGAAGTGCATCTATCCCCGATTGGGCTATCCTTCACACGGCGGAGGCCTGGAAAAGGCTTTCATCGAGTTTTTGGATAGGGATGCCGAGGTGGAAAGATTCCTGAAGATCAACGAGAATGGGCACTCGTTTGCCATCATCTTCTATGTGAGAAAGGACGGTTTGATGGCTACCTATCATCCTGATTTCATCGTGGCTACAGCTGATAAGGTTTATCTGATTGAGACCAAGGGCGACGACAAGGTTGATGATGCGAACGTGCGCCAGAAGCAGACGGCCACCATTGAGTGGATTAAGAAAATCAACGCCCTGGAGCCTGAGGATAGGATGAATCGCACCTGGGAGTATGTATTGGTAGGCGAAAGCGTGTTCTACTCGTTGAGTGGAAGCGGCGCCACATTGACCGACATTTGCAACCAATGCAGGGTGACTTACTCAAGAGCTACAGGAAATCTGTTTGAATGAGAAGGGTTCCTCTTTCATTGTGGTGGGCATGATTGTTCTCGTTAGGGTGAGAACAATGGGCCGCGAAGAGAACCCCACATAACATGGAAACGGTGGATAGTCTCTCAAAGGTTATCAGCCGTTGGGTTACACCCAAGAAACCATCGGTAAAGTCTTGCATAGCTATTGTTATTCAGCCCATGTGGCGTTTATTCTCCGTCTTTTCTGCACATTGCATGATAGCCCACCGCCGCGACGATCATGCTCACGCCCATCCAGAACGAGAGGTTGAGCTCTTGCGCCTCGTTGAAGAGAAGCATGGCGAGCGCTATGCTATAGAGCGGTTCGAGGTTATAGCTCAGGTTGACGGTGAAGGCCGACAGCGTGCGTAGGGCTTGCAACTGCGTGAGAAACGGACCGATGGTAAACACCGAGGCGAAGAGCGTGATGAACAACCAGTCGGAACCCTCGGGCATCAACGAGACCGAAGGGTAGAGCATGGCGTAGAAAGGCATGGCAAGCGATAGCACGCACCATCCCGTCGACAACTCATATAGGAGCATCGCCGAGCTCTCCACCCCCGTGGCGCTTTGCACGCGCTTGCTCGCAATGGCAAACAAGGTGTAGAAGAGCGACGATAACGTGCCGATCACGATTCCCGTGCGGAACTGCATGTTGAGGCCGAAGATGAGCACGATGCCGCCCAACGTTATCAGGCCCAGCAACAAGTCGCGTAGCGAGAAACGCTTGCCGGAAGCCATGGGCTCGAGCAGAGCCGTGAAGAACCCGTTCAGGGCAAAGCACACCACACCCACGCTCACGTTGGCCGCCTTGATGCTGCCGTAGAACAGCACCCAGTGGATGGCCAGCAGCGTGCCGCAACACCCTATGCGCCACGCCTCGCGGAAGGTGGGCCTATGGAGCCGCCCACCAACCGCCAACACCGCGGCGAGCACGCCCGTGGCAATGATCATCCGGTACCACACCAAGGGCAGTTCGGCCAATGAGATCAGTCGGCCAAACACACCCGTGGCACCCGCCAATAGGATGCCCGTGTGCAGCCGCAGATAAGCGTGCGCCGGCTTCGATGGGATGTTACGCGTAGAGGTGTTTGCCATAATCTAAAGATATTGAAACCGTCCGCGACGGAGGGGCTGTGATGTCCTTTCCATCGCGGACGATTGTGGTTTGAGGAAGCGCGCGGGCGGGGTGTGCGTGCGCTTCGCCCGTCGGCCTGAGGGAGGATGGGCTAATCCTCCAGGCAGGCGTCGAGAAGCGCCTCGATGGCCTTGCGGTCCATGTCCTTGCCGATGAACACTATTTTCTGCATGCGGTCGCCGTAGTTCTCGTCCCAGTCGTTCTTGGCGTTGGGGTTCTGCTCCATAAACTGCTCGAGCTCCTCGGCGGGCATGGATGCGAACCATTGGCCCGCATTGGTGATGTTGAACTGCTTGCCGCTCTGCTCGAAGAGGTAGCAGGTGTCGGGCTCGTCGCGGAAGTAGCACATGCCCTTGGCGCGGATGACGCTCTTGGGCCATTGGGTGGACACAAACTCGTCGAAGCGGGCAAGGCTCATGGCTGGGCGGCGATAGTAGACGAACGTCTGGATGCCATACTCCAATGCCTCGCCCGACTCCTCGTTCTCCAAATGGTCGTGGTGGTGGTGGTCATGGTCGTCGTGACGCTCGTGGTCGTCGTGGTCGTCGTGGTGGTCATGGTGGTCATCGCCCTCTTCGCCCTCCATGGCCTCAATCCATCGGGCGGAGGTGGCCACCTTGTCGAAGTTGAACGAGTGGGTGTTGATGATCTTGCTGAGCTCCACGTCGCCATAGTTGCACTCGTAGATGGCCGCCTTGGGCTGGATCTCGCGGATGATGGCCTTCAGGTGTGCCATCTCGTCGGTTGAAATCATGTCGGCCTTGTTGAGCAGGATGATGTTGCAAAACTCAATTTGCTGGATAACCAGGCTGGCGAGGTCTTCCTCGTCGTGATCAGCCTTGAGGTGGTCGCCCAATCCAAACTCGTCGCGCATGCGCAGGGCGTCGACCACGGTCACGATGGCGTCGAGGCGCGCCACGCCATTCTTCAGGGCGCCCGGCGCCACCATCTGCGGATAGGTGGTGATAGTTTGCGCAATGGGGGCGGGCTCGCAGATGCCGCTGGCCTCGATGACGATGTAGTCGAACTGGCGGAGGTTGATGAGGTCGTTGAGCTGCTTCACGAGGTCCATCTTCAGCGTGCAGCAGATGCACCCGTTCGACAAGGCCACCAGGCTGTCGTCGGCCTGGCCTACCACGCCTCCCTTCTGGATGAGGTTGGCGTCGATGTTCACCTCGCCTATGTCGTTCACGATGACGGCGAAGCGAATGCCTTTCTCGTTATACAAGATGCGGTTGAGCAATGTGGTCTTTCCGCTGCCTAAGTAACCGGTAAGCAGCAGGACCGGTGTTTCTTTCTGATTCATGTTGGTGTGTTCTATAATCTTGTTGCCTCCCAATCAAAAAGTGTGCCTATTGAGCGGGACGGGTGTTAATTCTTTGTTAAAAACAATGGCTGCGGACCGCGTCTTTTTTTTAGAAGGGGTAGCCCACGGCGAAATGGAGGCTCTGGCTGTTCTTGAAGCTATCAACGTTGTAGAAGCCTGTGTTGTAGGGCACGTGCAGGCCCACACCCCAGTCGAGGCGTATCACGAGGAAATCCATGTCGTAGCGAAGGCCCACGCCGGTGCCCAGCGCCATGTCGCGGAGCGCGTTCTTGGGCTCAAACTTCACGCCGATGCGATCGTCGCTATGCATCACCCACACGTTGCCCGCATCGAGGAAGAGCGCGCCGTAGAGGTTGCCAAAGAGGCGCGGACGATACTCGAGGTTGGCCTGGAACATCAGGTCGCCCGTCTGGTCGAGGTAATAGATGTTGGCCGAGGCGTCGTTGTGGTAATGGCCGGGGCCAATGGAGCGCACGGTGAAGGCGCGCACGCTGTTGGCGCCACCCACATAGAACTGCTCGCCATAGGGCGCCTTCGACGAGTTGCCGTAGGCCCAGATGGCGCCAAGGGCGGCGTGGCCCACAAGGGTGCTGTGCTCGGTGAGCCGCCAGGTCTTCACAAGGTCGGTCTCCACCTTCACAAACTGGGCGTAGGGGTTGTTGAACATCTCCTTGCCCAAGTCGCCCCATTTCTTGCCGGCGGCCATATAGCCCAACGACAGGAGGTTGCCCGCCTCGCTGATGGTGGTTTGCCAACGGACGGGGTTGAGCAGGTTGGTCGGACTGGTGTAGGTGTAGGTGTATTGCATCTTGGGCACAAACTGGTCCTGCATGGTGTAATAGAGGTAGGGGTTGACCTGCAACACCGAGTCGAAGGCTGCCGTGGAGCTGCGCATATACTCGTAGGAGAACACCAACGGACTGAACAGGTGGCGACTGGTGGCCGACGTCTGGAGGCTGTAGGTCCATTCGCCCGACACGATGTGGCGCTTGAAATAGTTGGCGCGGCTGATAATGTCGGACGACATCTTCAGCGTGGTGGTGGGCACGGCGTAGAACCGGTTGCGGCGGTAATAGCGCGCCAGGCGGTCGCGGAAGAAATCGACAAACGGGATGACCATGCGCGGGAACATTAAGGAGGCGTCGACGCCATACTCGTAGCTGTTGAACTTCGACTTTGAGCGCTCGCCTTGTTGCGACGTCTGCCATTCGTAGCTGCCCTTGAGGTTAATGTCGAGCAGCTCGCCTCCCCGAAACGCGTTGCGCTTGGTGAAACCCATCACGAGGCCCGGACCCACACGGTTGTTGGTCTTGCCCACGAGGTTGCCCTCCACGTAGAAGTCGTAAGGCTTGTCGAGCACGGCGTTGATGCGCAGGTCGAGCGTGTCGTTGGCCGAGGTGGTGTCGCGCGGGGTGAACGTGAAATCGACCACGCTGAACAGGCCCGTGCTGCTCACGTGGGCCATGCTCTCCTGATAGTCCTGGTAGCTATAGAGCTTGTGGGAACGCAACTTGGTGCCTTGCAAGATGACCGGCACACGCAACGGTGGGCGACGCCCACGGAAGCGTACCATGAACGAGCCGCGTTGGAACGAGTCGGTGAGCGCATCGAGGTAGTTTTTGCGTAGGTCGATGCAGATGTTGCCCACATACCATGGGCGCTTGGCCTTGGCGGGAAGCTTCTCGATGGCTTGGAGGCGCACCTGCACCTTGCCGGGGACGGAGGTGGTGTCGGCCAGGTAAGAGGCGTAGGAGGGTTGCCAATAGAAATAGCCGTTGTTGCGAAACAGGGTGCTGAGACGCGTGCGCTCTCCTTCGAGCGTCGTCACGTCGAAGGGGTCGCCCGGCTTGATCTTGGCGTCGGAAAGCGTGGAGCGAATCAGGCTGTCGCCCGCGGCGGGGAACCCCAGGTACTGCAAGGTGTCGATGGTGAAGAGGTGGCCGGCATTGACAGTATAGGCAATCTTGGCCTTCTTGGCGTTGCGCAGGGTGCGGGCCTTATAGCTTACGTCGCCCCGGAAATAGCCATGGGCGCGAAGCACCTCCTTGGCCACGGAGGCGCGCAGCTCGGGATTGACCCAACTCATGAGCACGGGTTGCTTGCCAAACGACTTGAGCATCCACCGACCGAAGTTGGAATCGTCGTTCGTGAAGGCGTTCCACACCCATAAACCCACCTGCAACGGCGAGCGCACGCTGCTGCTCCCGAAGAGGGCGCCATTGGGAGCCGTGGCGAGGGCGGCGTCGAGCTCTTCCTGGATGGCGGCATAGTGTCGGCTCTTCTCGGGTGCCTCGTAGGTAATGGCGTCGAGGCCCGTGAACAGCTGGTCGCCCTCGGGGATGTTCTTGGTGGTGGAACAGGCCGCAAACAGACTGGCCACCGCTATGATGAGAAGCAATCGGTAGGTCTTCATTCCTTTTTCTTTTCTTTCTTGGTAGAGTCGGTGGGCATTGAGGGAATCTCGTCCTGCGGGTCCTTAAAGCGGAACAGGTCTTTGAAATGGCGCAACTTGCGTTTCCACATGAAGCCGCCACCAAACTTGCTGACGTTGCCCTCGAGCCAATCGTAACCGTCGCGCTCATAGAAGAGGTTCAGGTATTTGTTGGAGGTGGCGCTCAGGCGATACTCGAACGTCACGTTGTCGAAGAATGTCTCGTCTTCCATCTGCACATCGCTGCCCGATGATAGTTTTCCTCCAATGACGATGCGTAAGCGGTTGTTCCAGAAGCGCTTGGCAAACTTGAAGTTGTAATCGGTGTGGAGCGTGCCGTTGTTGCCAAACGAGTTTTCAACGCCAAAGTTCAGGTCGAGGGTGCGCAGGGCCTTGCCCGAGATCTGGTTGATTTGGCTGTTGAGGAACGCGCTCAATGCGGAGTTCATGGTGAAGCTGCTGGTGTTGCCATCCGCCAGGTACATGCCTGTGGTGAGCATGGTGACGGCGAGCTTGCCGCGCTCCTCTTTCGACATCGACTGAAGCTGGTTGTGGATGGTCATGTCTTCGGGTGCGTCGATGGTAAACTCGAGACCCATGTCGTTGAGCGTCTTGGTGACGATGACGCCCGAGGTGAACTCGACGGTGCGCCCATTGCCCGACGTGCCGCCCACGGTCGACTTGGTGGTCTCGTTGGCCGTGATGTTGAGCGTGGGGTTCATGGGGTCGCCCTTAAACTCGATGTAGCTGCCGTCTTGGATCGTGAAGGTCTTCAGCGGGATGACGGGCAGGGCATATTTCATCTCACCGCTGCCGATGGTGTAGCGGCCACGCACCACAACCTCGTCGACGGGATTGTACTGCAAGCGCAGGCTGCCTCCGCCAACAATGTCGACATAGTTGGAGTGGTCGGCATTGAGGTAGCAATCCACATGGGCGCCATCGTCGATGTTGACGTTGAGGTCCATATTGAAGCCCGTGAGCGGCGGACGGTTGATGACATCCTCGGCCGTGTCTTGCAGATTAACAAACTCCACAAGGCCCTCCAGCTGGTTGTCGGTGGAGAGGGGCGAGTCTTTCAGGTTGTATCTCAAGTCGGTTGTGCCCAGCACGTCCAGTCGGCCGCGCATCGACAGGTTGCTGACCGCTCCCTGCATCAGACCATAGAAATTTACAAACGCCTTGCCGTAAGCCTCTGACCGCGCCGTTTCCTTTGCGTCGATGAGCAGGTAGTTGTCGGCTCTCATGCGGAGCTTGAGCTGCATGTCGTCGGTGTTGGAGAAGTCGAGATAACCCTGGATGGTGAGCGGCGACGCGTTGTTGGCAAACAGGTCGTAGTTTTCAAACACCAGGTGGCTGCCCGTGATGGGCAACGGGTCGTCGGCGCAGCGCATCACGATGCCGTAGGGCTCGCTGAAGATGTAGGCCGAATCGAACAGCACCTCGCCATTGATGTCGGGTTTGCTCAGTGATCCCTGAACCGTGAGGTTGCCCTCGGCGTAGCCGCGCAGGCCCAGGAGGCGGTCGGGGATGAAGCCATTAGCCATGCTCAGGGGCAGGCGCTCCAGGCCGACCTCGGCGTCGAGATAGCCTTCGCCAGCCGATTGGTAGGAGCCCGTAAGGGTGCACACCTCATGGCCGTCGTGGGTGAGGATGCCGTCAACATAATGACTGCCGTCGGTCTTTGGCATGTAGGTGAATTCGCCTCCCACGTGGCCCATGGCGTTGCCCTCATAGACCATGTCGGCCACATCGACCGTCGACGAAACCGAAAGCTCGTCGGGGGTCTGCACCACGTGGAAGTCGCCATTGAGGATGCCCGACATGTCTGGCGTGAAAGGAATCATTGCCAAGACTTCTCCAAGGTTGAACTTATGGAGCGTGACGGTTACATCCTGCAACGCGTCGGTGTTCTCATCATTGGTATAGATCTGCACACCCATGCCATCGGCCGACCGGAGGCGCATGTCGGCGCGGATGCGTCGGTCGTCGCCCAAGTAAACGTAGTTGCTGTCGTTCACGGCAAAGCGCTTGTAGCCCAGCACAGGGTCGTCGCCATAGAGGTGCAGGCTGATGCCGTGCTGTTGCATGGAGGCTTGCACGGCGAAGCTCACGCCGAGGCTGTCCTTCCAGTCGTAGAGGCGTGTCTTGATGTAGGTGCCGCGCTCATTGAGGCCGCCGTCGGCAAAGGCGTTGAAGATATACTTGGGATTGTTCTTGCCGTTCTGCACGTGGAGCGAGTAGGTCATGTTGCGCTCGTCCGACGTGAGGTGCAGGCGAATGGTGTCGATCTGGAAACTATCCATCACCAGCGAGTCGACAGATAGGTTGCCATTCAGACCCGCCAAGGGCGATGAGGTCATATTGACATAGAGATTCTCAAACTTGTAGCCTTTGAATTTCAAGAACCTACTGACGATATTCTCCTGACCGCAAGAGAGATACAGGCGAGCGTTGGGCAACTGCTCGCGGAGCTTCGCCTGTTCGATGCGCTTCTCCTTCATCTGGCTCTGGGCCTCGGCCATAAAGCGCGTGCAATGGTTCAATAGGCGGTCGTAGCCGCCCCTGCCATCCATGTCGAGGTGGAAGTCGCCGCAATCCACAACGGCGTGGGTGGTGTCGCGACGTGTGAGCACATCGAGCACCACATCCTCGGGACGATAATACTTTTTCGGGTCGTGGATGGTGATGTCGCTCACCATGCCGCGCACCTCATAATATTCCTTGAGGTCGGTGGCCATATCGACGTGGGCGCAAGCCGAAACGGTTAGTGGAACATCGGTGATGCGCAGGTTGTAAAGGTCAAGATGGTGCAAGTCGCCCGCTACGGTGGCGCGCATGCGGCTGCCCGTGGTCAGGGCGTCGAGGTTCACCTGACCTTCGAAGAGCGGGTTGCGGGAGTCGATGTCGGCGTGGATGCGACCGTTATGGATGGTGGCCACGGCGGCCACGTTGTCGAGGTTGTAGTTGCCATATTGGAACGCATTGATGCCGGCCTCGGCCTTCAGGCGCATCTTGGGGGAGAGGATGTTGGCACCCTCGCCTTGGGCGGTGATGTAACCCGTGAAGGGGTGGAAGCCCATCTTGGGAAGGAAATTCTGCAAGGGTAGGCGTTGGGCGTTCAGCCGAACGTTGTAGGCCATCTTCTTGATGTCAACCTGGGCGTTGCCGCGCAATTCGCCCCCTCCTTGCGATGCCACGAAGTGGGTGAGGTAGTTGTTGCCGTCGACGCGTATCTTGCCGTCAAACGCTATGCCGCTCGGCACACGAACCGTCTTGCCGAGAGCGGGCCCGAGCATTGGCGTGAGGAAGTTGAGGTTGTAGGCCTTGGCGTGTAGGGCGACATCGGCCTTGAGATGGTTGGGGTCGGTGAGGTTGGCGGCAAAGCCATCGCCCGTGATGCGAAACGCCGTGGGCAGGAGGAGACGCACGCCCGAGAGGTGCATCTTCTGCATGTTGCCACGTGCCACCAAATCGATGCCCAAGGGGTAGTTGGGCCAGCGGCGAGCCAATTCGCGTGGAAGGTTTGGCCCGGCAATCTTCAGGATGTCTTGCTTGCCCACCTCTCCGTGGACAATGGCTTTCAGCTTGCCCGGCGCTTTGTCGGCGAAGGCGTTGAGATCCATGCCGAAGTCGACCGTCAGGCGCGACTCGGGGGTGGCCAATCGTAGCGACGACACATCCATGCGGGTGCTGTCCATCGAGAATGTTCCACGCAAGCTGTCGACTTGCAAGCCGCTTTTCTCCACGAAACGGCACGATTTGATGCCGAGGTGGAGCTTGGAATCGCAGAAGTAGAACGAGTCGGCCTTGAGATCCAACTTCCTGAGAAACAGGTGGTTGAAATCGAGGCCAGCGGTGGGCTTCTCGTAGTTCTGGTCGTAGTGGACCCCACCGTTGCGCCAATCGAGATGGCCAACGGTATAGAGATTTTTATAAAGGTCGAGATAAGCCTTCTGGGCCTGCGCCTCTCCAAAATAGGTGGCTACGGAGAGGGTGTCGCCCGGCATGTGGAGCGTGAGGCTCGATTGGTGCAGGCGGAGCTGCGCGAGGGCTATCTTCCAATAGTTCGTGCTGGGGGTGGTGTCTTTGGGAACGGTGTCGCTCAGGGCCACATCGAGCTGGGCGTTGGCCAAGACGGCATGGTTGATGTTGACGTGCTCCTTGGCCAGGTCGATGCCGTGGGCCTTCAGGCAGAGCAGGCCTACCTGTCCCTTGATGCGGAGCGAGTGCACGAGGTTGGCGGTGTTGACCTTCATTTGCTCGAAGGCCAACTCGTCGACCATGACCTGGCGATGTATGAGGGGCCACAACTGCACGTCGACCACCACCGAATGGATGTCGGCAACGGTGTCGGTGACGCCCTTCAGCGAATCGTTGGGCTGAAGCACGCTCACTTGATGCAACGCTAGGTCGAGGGGAAATTTCAGGTGCACCTTCCCTACGCTGATGTGCATGCCGAGCTCCTCGGAGGCGTAGTGGGTGACCTGACGGACCGCCCAGTTCTGGAAAGGCGGGAAATAAAATAAGGCAAAAAGCAAGACCACTAACACCAAAGGCGTTAGGATAACAATACCTATTCTTTTAGTTGTCTTGCTCAGTGTCATGCTGATGGGGGTTATGTTTTTACAGTTTCGGCGATGCCGTGCCAAAGAGGATCATCAGGTAGGGGCGAGTCGAGGTGGATCAACTCGTGGGAGACAGGGTGGACAAACTCCACAGAATGTGACAACAACGAGATGCTTCCATCGGGATTGCTGCGCTTGGCGCCGTATTTGAGATCGCCCTTGATGGGACAGCCCATGTGGGCCAGCTGGCAGCGTATCTGGTGGTGGCGACCCGTCATGAGGTGAACCTCCAGAAGGTTGTAATGGTCGGTGTGGCCGATGACACGGTAGGCGAGCCTCGCTTTCTTGGAGTTGGGCACCTCGCGATCGTAGGCATAGCTCTTGTTCTGTTTCTCGTTGCGCGTCAACCAGTGGGTGAGCGTAGCCTCGGGAACGGCGGGGGCGTTTTTCGTGATGGCCCAATAGGTCTTGTGGATGTCGCCGTCCTTGAACATGGCGTTGAGCCTCGTGAGGGCCTTGCTGGTTCGGGCAAAGATAACAAGCCCCGAAACAGGACGGTCAAGACGATGCACCACGCCGAGAAACACGTTGCCGGGCTTGTGGTACTTCGTCTTGATATAATCCTTTACCGTTTCGGAAAGCGGCACATCGCCAGTCTTGTCGCCCTGGACAATCTCGCCGCTCTCCTTATATACGATAATAATATGGTTGTCTTCGTAAACGACCTGCATGATCAGTGAATCGCGCAGATTACATGTTCATGCCACCGTCGATCTGGATGACCTGACCGCTCACGTAGCTTGCCATGTCGGAAGCCAGGAAGGCGCACACGTTGGCAATATCCTCGGGCTTGCCACCACGACGAAGAGGAATCTTCTTCATCCAGTCCTTGCGAATCTCTTCGGGCAACTGTTCGGTCATGGCTGTCTCGATGAAACCAGGAGCCACGGCGTTGGCACGCACACCCTTAGGACCAAGCTCCTGGGCGATAGACTTAGCCAAGGCGATCATACCTGCCTTTGAGGCGGCGTAGTTGCACTGGCCGGCGTTACCATGAACACCTACCACCGAAGCCATGTTGATGATTGAACCACTGCGCTGGCGCAGCATGATGGGTGAGCAAGCGTGGATGAAGTTGAAGGCCGACTTCAGGTTGACGTTCAGCACGGCGTCCCACTGCGCCTCGCTCATGCGGAGCATCAAACCGTCCTTGGTGATACCAGCGTTGTTGACGAGGATGTCGACTGAGCCGAAATCGGCGTGAATCTGCTTGACAACCTTCTCTGTCTCAGCAAAGTCGGCAGCATTGCCAGCGTATGCGCGGCAGGTAACGCCAAGGGCTTCGATCTCCTTGCGTGTAGCCTCCAAGCCAGCGGCCATATCGTCGTTGAGCACAAGGTCAGTGAATGCGATGTTAGCGCCCTCTGAGGCGAACTTCATAGCGACGGCCTTACCAATGCCACGAGCGGCACCAGTGATAATGGCGGTCTTACCACTTAATAATCCCATTTTGTTTGTTGTTTATTGATTTACAATTAATTACACCTTTGCTACAGGACTAAGCCAATGCCGTGGACTGAAGCCGCGTTGGGCGAAGGCCTGCAAATAGGCGCTTTGTTCTTGATGAATGTGTGGACGGTTTCCTACCGAGACAACGTGACGTTTGTAACCGATGCACGTAAAACTCTGCCAGACAACATACCCAACATACCCATTTTATCGTGCAAATATACGTTTGTTTTTCAATTTCCCAAAGTTTATATGCAACGTAACGCCTGTTTTTAATATAATTTATACTTTACAATATGCGAAACGGCTGTGTGCCCTCGTGTCAAGCACGATGAAAGGGCACACGCTACTTTAGCGCACTGTGCTTGCCCAAGGCGCCATAAACCACCTTCGCTACCAAGGGCTTGCTGGCCTCTTCGGTCAAGCCGTGGCCCAAGCGACCATAGATGAAGGGCACCTCAAGGCCCTTGATGCAATAATGGGTGATGTCGGCCACAAGATCCACATTGTCGATGTCAAACTCGCCGTCGGCCTTGCCGTCGGCGTAAACCTTACGAAACAGTTCGATCTCGTCCTCGTCGAAGTTCTTGCGAACCTTTTCCACCGTCCAGATGTTGCGGAAAAACTCGGCGCGTAGGTTGCCATTGCGAACCACCGTCTCCTTAATCATACTCAGATGGGTATAAATGAGCTCGATAATCTTGTCCTGGGGACGTATCTTCTTGGCCGCAACCTCATCCAACTTGTCGCTCAGGCGCTCCAACTCCGATTCGATCACCGCATAATACACATCCTCCTTTCTATTAAAATAGGTGTATAGCGTGCGGCGCCCTTTGCCTGATGCCGCAGCGATGTCGTTCATCGTCGTAGCCGCCACGCCGTTCTTCGCAAACAATTGGCGAGCAACGTCCACGAGCTTCTGTCTTGTCTTCGAGATTGACATATCTTTGTCCTTTCCTATTTTAAAATTGCACAAGCTATTTATGTGTGCAAAAGTAATCAGATTATACGAAATAAACAAGCGAGAACCTTAAAAATATATGAAAAACGAGGTTTTTTGAAAAATAATCGCCAAAATATTTGGCGGTTTGCAAAAATAACCATACCTTTGCACTCGCAATTCAGAAATGAGGCTTAAACCTCATGGATACAACATCGCGGAGTGGAGCAGTTGGTAGCTCGCCAGGCTCATAACCTGGAGGTCGCACGTTCGAATCCTGCCTCCGCAACTACGAATGACGTAATGTAGACAATACATTACGTCTTTTTTTTGTTTATGCCACTTATAACCAAAGGTATAAAGGTTCACCAGTATACCAAAAGTTGCAGGATGTTTTCGAGGACGAATGACAACCATACCGATGTTGTATTTCGGATTATCAGCAGGGAAACAACCTACAAACGTAAATTCATCAGAAGTTCTTTTCTCTGAGCATAGGCTCCTATGTTACAGAGTATTAGCATAAATAGTAATAATGTTCTAACTGTTTATTTTATTGTTTTCATTCCGTCTCTACATCTTTAGGTTGTACAATCAGTTCCAATCGCTTGACATCGTCTTCTGTCAGTTGGACATTCCCTCCATTTCTGTAATAGTCGAGCACTCTTTCTGCGCCATGTCGGTCCAACACAGCATGTTCTTCTGCTTTCATGTAGTATTCTACAGCAAGTTGCTTGTTTGATTTGCCATTATCGTCAGGTTCATAATAGAGGTCGCCAAGAATCAGATAGGCGAGAGGTACACGATGAGCAATTATGGCAAGTTTTGTTGCATCTGCTCTCAGTCTGCCTTTCCAGTCAGGTATGGTAATCAGCAGTTCAGCCAAGGAACAACCTTGATCTGCTGCCTCTTTAATCTTATTTATCCCCGATATTGTGTCGCCTTGGTCAACAGTAATCATTCCGAGGAGTGTCTTTGCTTCAGGACTATCCCTCGTACGTAGTTCTTGTTCTATGCTGTCTGGATCCTCTTGAATATACGACCTATAGCTATCCATAAGGAGAAATAATGTTTTGTAATCACTACCATCTGGCAAGCCGTAGATATAATCATCAATGCGATTGATTGCTCCACGCCACTCAGCCATGTGAGCCATAGTAATCATACCAAAGAAATCCTTCTTTACCCCAATACCATCTCGATAACAATCTGCCAGTTTCAGATATGCCGAACCATCGCCCCAGCGAGCTTGATAGAGCAATGACATGATTGAGTCCTGCGGAGTAACAGTCATGCCATTCTGCTCTGTTAACTTCTGTGAAGACAAAGTTTCCTCCATCACCTGTTGCTCTGAGCAACTTGCAAGAAGCAACATCGTTATTAAATATAAGCACCAATTCGGCGCACCCGACAAACCCTGTGGAGTAGGCCGTGCAGATGCTAACCCAAAAACTATGTTGCCAAACGATACATGATTGTCCAAAAG
>OGJV01000698.1_pt1 | contig 18565 bp, 13 predicted proteins | sample 1572271 | NCBI WGS metagenome assembly OGJV01 (sample SAMEA2582107, study PRJEB24529) | metagenome | biome: Human gut stool | place: China | collected 2011
AACTTGTCACCCATCGCTTCGAGCCTACATCAAAGTATGTTCTTCTTTTCATTGGCGGCTTGGCTCTATCTCTCGTTCTCTCCATTTGGGGCAATCTCACCCAATGGCGAGAGCACCAAGATTGGGAGGAGGCAGACTTGAAGTATAGGGCATTGAAGATGGTGCTTCCATCCGATGACCCGAACATTCGCTACATTGAAAAACATTTCAATGTGCAACGAGATGAAAATGTTATAAACGACGTAAGAAATCGTGTTACTGCTTATGAGGATTCTGTTCGTCATAGTTATGAGATGTATAAATTAGCATTGTACAAAGATAGTATTGCAAATCATTTGCTGCATGAGTCTAAGATTATAAGACGAAATTATAACTTTGCAAAATAGAGACCAACGCAAGCGTAATTTTGTTATCATAATCGCAAAAAGCATAACATGTCACGCTAATATACGGCGAAAACATAATAATAATGATGCATTTTCGACAAGAATACAGACATTTTGTTTAAACTTTATTAAATAGTAATGATAAGTTGGTTAACGTATTAGTTTTTATAGTATATTTGCACAAGAATTCATGTCTAAGTCTTGGAAGTAACCTTTTGGGACGAAGACAAATTGTAGTACATTAAAAGTAATTTGCTATGGATTTAAAATTTGAAATATTAAAGTATTCACAAAAATCAACTTGCAAAGATATGCAAGAGCGAAAGGGATTCTTTATGTTTCCTTATTACAATTATATCTATGATGCAATAGCCAAAATCATAGATAAATATCCATTTGTGCAAATGAATGACATTGTTGGGCAACTTTCGTATCAAGTCGTGTCTTATGCTTACAATAATTATTTGAAGTTTGTATATCCATTTGAATATAATTTAGCAAAAGAAAATAACTTCTTGAAAGGTTATACCGAAGAAGAGCAAAGTCAATTCTTTCGTGACAAATTATCTTCCAATGATGAGTGGATAATATATTTCTTTGAAAAATACCCAAAGTTACTTTCTATACTTGAGAGTTATACAGTCAATATCATGCTTCATATTGACAGGCTTCTTTTTGCCTTAAAAGCAGATATAGAAAGTTTTGCAATGAAAGAATCAAAGATTGATGAAATTAGTCTTTTTGAAGGGGATTTGCATGCAGGTAATTGTGTCTCGTCAGTATTGTTTCTCAATGGTACTAAATTATATTACAAGCCAAGAGGAGCTGCTAATGAAAAGTTCATCATGAGCATAATATCAGCCCTTGATAAGATGGGATTGTCTATACAATTTGGAATACCTGCATTCATAGACAGAGAAAACTATTCTTGGCATTTTCAAGTGAAACCTTGTGACATGAAGAATAGTGATTCTATCAATGAGTACTATTATAATTTGGGAAAAATACAGGCTTTATTATATCTGTTAGGTGCACAAGATATAATTCCAGATAACTTGATAGTAATTGGAAATTGCCCATATATAATTGACTGCGAATCAGTTGTATCAAAGAAGTTTAAACATTTGGATAGCACTAAAATCAGTGCGTACTTACAGTCTTCTGTCCTTGAAACAGGTATCTTGCCAGATTGGATGTTTAATGGAGCAAATGATAGGTCGCAAATCTCATCAGTGTTATTTGAATTTGATGATTCTAATTTTCATTTGCCTAAAAAAGAAGGAAAATCTTATCCTATCACGCCAGAAACTCTTCAAGATTTAGAAAAAGGGTTTACTGATGCATGTAACTTCATGAGAGCTCATAAACTTGACTTATTAAGCTATATCTACTCTTATGATTTCAACTTTATGCGTTCAAGGGTTTTATTGCATCCAACGGTTATATATTCTTACATTTTAACCGAGATGGTAACTCCCCCATATCTGCACGGAGGCAAGAATATAGAGGAACTTATAGAGCCTATTATAAGAAAAGAATCTTATGGTTTGTTAAGTATTCCTCTTATACACTCTGTTGCAAGTCAGATAGAAAAGGGAGATATACCCTACTATTTCATGTATTTAAACAAGAATTCTCTATATACTTTGCCGAATGACATCGTTGTAGATGATTGGATTCCTGTTGAGTCCAAAGGAGCTACTATCATAGCTGAAAAGTTATCTGCACTTTCCTCTAAAGTGCAGGAAGAACAATTGTGCATGATAGATGAGTCTGTAAATTTCTTTTTAGATGTTATAGGAGTCTCCGATACAAATAAAAAGCGCATTTTACCTGTTGGGAAAGATTCTATAGATAGAAATGTTCTATGGCAAGCAATTGAACGAATAGAGAAAGAGATTCGTAAACGAATGATACAAATCGATAATGAAATAGGATTTGTATGTAGAACAAGAAATGTCTATGATGGTAAATTTCAAGTATGTTTGATGAATGACTCTTTATATGATGGACTTTTGGGAGTATGTCTGTTTTATCTAACGTTGTTCACATATAGTCATGAGCAGCAACATGAAAAAATTGCTCTTGGAATTTTTAGGCAATTGTGTGAGAATAGAGATGTTGCTCATATTGGTGTAAAGAAGAACGAAATTGCCATATCCCCATTGTCCGGTATTATGGGATTATTATATATTATGGAAACGTTTCCTAAATTATACAATACTTCTATATATCAGTCAATAGTCAAAGAGGTGAAGGAATTGATACCAATTACAACTCAATTTGATTATATGTCAGGATTAGCTGGCGTAATCCTTTTTACGACTCAATGCAAATTAATGAAGGAAACCGATAAATTGATTATTTTGAAAGCGAGTGGTGAAAGGTTGTTGCAACTTGCCAAAAATATAAACGGAAAAATGTATTGGACATACACTGATGGCAATAAGATTGTTGGTGAGAAAGAATTGAATTTAGGAGGTTTTGCTCATGGTAGTTCTTCTATGGCAACTGCAATGTTTTTGCTATATAAGCAATTTGGTGAAATTCGATATTTGGAAGCATTTAAACATTCCCTACTTCATGACCGCTCTTTTTACTCAGACAAAATCCAAGGATGGATTGATGGACGCAACACTTCATATGAAGAAGATTGCGGAAGTTGGTGTCACGGTGCAACAGGAATAGCATTATCAAGACTAATCTTAGCGTCAGAAGGTTTTTCCGACAAGATAATGATGAAAGAACTAAATGTTGCAATCAAGCAGGTTGAAAAAAGAATTGGCTACAATCTTTCTGTTTGCCATGGTTCTATGGGAAATTTAGAAATACTACACTTGTTGTCCATGCGAAATGATACAAAAGCCTTGAAATGGGTTAATTCAATAGCAACAGAGATAAGTAAGGGGCAAGATGTTATTTGTGGAGATGACAACCGAAATAGTCAAGTAGGTTTGTTTATGGGATTTGCAGGGATAGGATACCAACTTCTAAAATTTTATGATTGGAATAAGGTTCCTAGTATTTTATGTCTTGAAATCTCTCGCTCCACATTATTGCACTAAGGAATAAAGCAGTTGCCGAAAAGCTTATAGAGTAGGCTAATTTAAATATATTTAATCAATGAAAAAGTTTAATCAGTTGAAATCAGTTCTGACAGACGAATTTTCTGTTTTGAACAAGGAGTCACTAATGCTTGTGCTTGGAGGACAAGCACACACTGTTGCCGCTCAAGGTTCTTGCGGCTCATCAAGAAGCAGCCAAAGCTGTAATTCTACTGCAACTTGCAGTTGCGTATGTCCAATAATAAAACCAAAGCCACAACCTAGTTTACCAACAATAAAGAAATAAGAACTAGAGTAACGAGGCTACGTTTAGTATTCTGTGTGGATGGGAGTGTCAAGCATATATTGACACGCCCATCCATGATTTTATCATCTTTAAATATATATATATATAAATTACTCCATAATATCATAAATGTATAAATACTTAATTATTTTTTGCTCATTGCTTGTTTTTTTAACAGATGTTAAAGCACAAACAGATAGTCTTAAAAATGAAAAATTGCCAGAGGTTGTTGTGACCGCAGAAGGTCAGATAGAAATGAGCAACAAGACATTGTTGATACCAACTCAACTCGAGAAAAAACATTCTGCTAACGGTTTTAATTTACTGTATCTTATGCAGACTCCTGACTTGGAAGTATCGGCACGTACTCGTAGTATTACTACTCATAGTGGAGGAGAGGTCGTTTTGTGCATTAATGGTATGGAGGCATTACCTGAAGATGTAGCATCTCTTAGCGCAAAGACCATTCGTACAATAGAATATATAAGAACTCCAAGCGGCAAATATGCGGGTAAAGCAGGATTGGTTAATTTTGTTACGATAAAAATGAATTATGGAGGCAATGTGTATTTGTCTGCAAACGAAGGATTTGCTTACAAATCGGGAGAATATCTAGCTTTTGCAGATTTCAATAAGAAACGATACTCACTTTCGCTAACAGCCATAGGTGACTGGCATAGAGACCATAGCTATACAGGAGGAAATGATATGTTTACCTTTTCGGACAAATCCGTTCTGGAACGTAATTATAATGATGAAAGCTCGTTGAAAAAAAACAACGGGCAAGCCATACGATTGCGTTTAACCTCAATGGGTAACAGCCATAGATTAAATACTTATGTGGGCTTTACTCGCCAAGCTACGCCAAATACCAACACCATACAGAGTATTTCCTACACAGAACCATATGGCACAACGAGACGGACTATAGCCAATAATAGCCAATCTATAGCACCATCTGCATATGTAAATTATACATTATGGTTGCCGAAAGAGCAGGCTTTTGACATTACAGCATCTGCTTCTATGGGGCACAATAAATACTACAGTCTGTATGCAGAAACAGAACAATCATCCCTAAGTTCTAAAGTAATAGAAGACAACTTTGTGCTGAATGGAAATATACGTTATTCCAAAACTTTGAAAAATAGTCTTACCCTAACAGGGGTGTTGAGTAATGATTATAAACATTATACTGATGATTATGCTGGAACTGCAATGGGTAAACAGCAACTGACTTCCAATGTTACTGTTGGATTACTTCAACTTAGCAAATACAGTGAGAAATACTATTATTATGTCTCTGCAGGTTTGTCTAATACTGCCGTATCTTTAAACTCCGTACATGACAATTACTGTATACCAGTCGCATTTTATGGAGGAAATTATGCCATTAATCGCAAGCATTCTTTTTCGTTAGATGGTCTTTTTACGCATACCCTATTTGAGCCGTCAGAAAAGAATTCTATGGTTGTTCCGACATCTTTTTTTGAGGCAACTTGTGGTAATCCAGATATTGTCCCAATGAAAGTGTTAGGAAACACTCTTTCATATAATGGACAGATAGGTAAATTGCATTTATCTTTATCCTATGATAGCAACATTTATTTTGATAACATAGTACATCAGTATACAGCTAACACGAATACGATTTTTGATACTCGTATAAATGGGGGAACTTTCTACGGCAATATATTTAGTGTAAGTTGCACCTATAATTTATTGAATGAACATTTACGTTTGAATGCCACGACAATTGAAGAATGTAATACATTAAGGGGCTCAGCCTATAATATGTCGCACAACAGTTTACGCATAAAAAGTGGCTTGGTTTATCTTGCAGGGGAATGGATGTTTAGTTTTGATTATCTTACCCCTTATAAATCGCTTGATATTCGCCAACCCTGGCTCATAAACCGTCGTCCCACCTATGAATGGAAAGCGAATTGGACTCATAAGTCATTGACAATTGAGGCTTTAGCACGTAATCCATTTTCACGTTACGACAAGCAACATATAACAATGGAGTATGGATGCTATAATAGAAATTCGTGGAATTTTAGCGATGCTGATGGGCGTAATATTAATTTAACTCTGACTTACAACTTTAACTATGGCAAGAAATCAGAACGTGGAGAAATAGAAGTTAATAAGAATATTGATAGTGCTATCATGAAAATGTATTAATCAATGACCAAAACAATAGAAAGTTTTCATCAACATGATTCCATGCAATGTGGCATAGCCAGTTTGCAAATGGTATGTAAATATTTCGGCAGGGAATATACATTAGATTCTCTGTCGAAACTTTGCTTTGCCACAACGGAAGGTGTTTCAATGTTAGGAATCAATGAAGCAGCTAATACTCTTGGATTACATACGGCATGTGCGAGAATTTCTATCGTCATGTTAAACGAAGCTCCATTGCCCTGTATTCTCCATTGGAATCAGAATCACTTTGTGGTCTTATATAAGATTAAGAAATCCAAGAAGTTCTATGTCGCAGACCCAGGGAAGGGATTGGTTGCTTATACCTTAGACGAGTTCAAACAACATTGGATAAGTACGAACTCCAATGGTGAGGACAAGGGCATTGCTATGTTCTTGGAAACCACTCCTGCGTTCTTTACTTATAAGATGCAAGGTGAAGAGAAAATCAAAGAAAAGAGGTCTTTCCGCTTTCTCTTTGGGTATGTGAAGAAATACCGCAAGTATTTCGGACAAATCATCTTGGGTCTGGTAGTCGGAAGCCTCCTGCAGCTTGTCCTGCCATTCCTTACCCAATCTATCGTGGATGTCGGTATCAAGAACCAAGACATCGGTTTTGTTTGGCTGATACTCTTGGGGCAGTTGATGCTTACAATCAGCCGAACGGCAATAGACTTTATCCGCAGATGGTTGTTGCTTCACATATCCTTACGCATCAACATATCATTGGTAAGTGACTTCTTCATCAAGCTATTGAAACTGCCTATGTCTTTCTTTGATACGAAACTCATGGGCGACTTGATGCAAAGAATGAACGACCATACCCGTGTGAACAACTTCCTTACGCAGCAGACGCTCAACATCACCTTTGCCGTGCTAACCTTTGTGGTATTCTCGGTGGTACTGTTCTTCTACAACAAGTTGGTGTTTGCCATCTTTTTGTTGGGAAGCATCCTCTATGGTGCATGGATGACCTTGTTCTTGAAGCGGAGGAAGGTGCTTGACTATGAGTTGTTCGAGCAGCAAGCCATCAACAATAACAAAACTTATGAGTTTATCACCTCTATGCAGGAAATCAAGTTGCAGGATTGTGAACAACGCAGAAGATGGGAATGGGAGGACACACAAGCTGACTTGTTCGGTGTGCAGATGAAGTCGCTCAAACTCCAACAGACGCAGGAGGCAGGAAGTATCTTCATTAACGAGGTAAAGAACATCATCATCACGGTGGTGGCTGCCACCGCTGTGATTCATGGGCAAATGACACTCGGTATGATGCTTGCCGTGCAATACATCATCGGACAGCTCAACTCGCCTGTGGAGCAACTGATGAACTTCTTCTATTCTCTGCAAGATGTGAAGATTAGCTTGGAGCGAATCAACGAGATTCACCAGATGGATGATGAGAATGGAAAGGAAGGCTTGCTAACTTCTATTGAAGATAAGAATGAGGGCATTGACATCAAGAATATCATGTTCAAGTACGACCCACATGCTTTGCGCAAAACCATAGACGATGTGAGCATTCACATTCCGCAAGGTAAGGTAACAGCCATCGTTGGCGCATCTGGCAGTGGTAAGACTACACTCGTCCGCTTGATGCTTGGTTATTATCCTGCCTTGGAGGGACAAATCAGTATTGGCAATACAGACATCAACAAGCTCAACAAGAAATGGTGGCGCAGACAATGTGGGGTAGTTATGCAGGATGGTGTCATCTTTTCGGAAAGCATAGCAAGAAATATTGCCGTTGACGATGGCGACATAGACAAGGAACGGTTGTTGAAAGCTGCCGAGATAGCTTGTATCAAGGACTATGTGATGGCTTTGCCTCTGAAGTTCAACACCAAGATTGGACGTGATGGCGTGGGACTGAGCCAAGGACAGAAACAGCGCATCTTGATAGCAAGGGCTGTTTACAAGAATCCCGACTACATCTTCCTTGACGAGGCGACCAACTCGCTCGATGCCAACAATGAGAGAAGCATCGTGGAGAAGTTGGATAAGTTCTACAAGGGCAAGACTGTTGTGATTGTGGCTCATCGCCTAAGCACGGTGAAGAATGCCGACCAAATCGTGGTCATCGACCATGGAAAGGTGGTTGAGATAGGCAACCATGAGTCTTTGACCGCCAAGCGAGGGGCATACTATAATCTTGTGAAGAATCAGTTGGAATTGGGAAACTAAAATGCTTTTGATATGGAACAGAAAGAAAGAGAATCAGATAATATCGAGTTGAGAAGCGAGAAGGTGAGGAACGTGATAGGCAAAGTTCCTCCTCGCCTCGTCAGCTTGGGAACGGTTGTCATTACGATAATAGTCCTCGCCCTCGCAGTTGCTTTCTACAAGATACCTTATCCTATATCCATAGAGGCTAATGGTGAGGTCATCAATCAAAGAACAATGCAAGTGTTTGTGCCATACAAGTATTTGTATCTTTTCGATGAGCCAAGGACGGCTCATGTATCTTTCGAGGGCAACGATAATGCATCTTATAACTGCGACATCACAAGCCATAAAGCCAGGCTCATACATAGGGAAGATGGTAACTATTTTATGGCTATAGCCACTGTGAGTACACAGGGACAAAATATTCCTATACTGCAAAAGTATATGAAAGCCGATGTCAGAATCATCGTCAGCAACAAAACGTTGTGGCAGCAGGTATTTGGATAGTCTATGTCCGAATACCTGCCGTTTGTTTTAGGATGCATATTGTGTTGCTAAGCATCAGATTTTACGCAAAAGTTCTAAATTCCATAAATTTCTCCTAGCGAGTTATGGGATATTTAGAAATTTATCGTATCTTTGTCCCCGAATTGAGGCGTTCTTTGCATATTGCAAAATACAGAAATGAGCAGAAGTCCGCTCGTTTCCATATTGTTACCTATATAATATAGGCAAACGACCAACTTCTTGATTTTCAATCAAAGTCCAATTTAGAGCGAGTTAGGATTATTAACGCAGTTACAAATTGAAAGCTGCTGAAAATCGCCCCTTATCGCCAACCAAAATTTGGTGGTTCCCCCAAAAAGCCGTATCTTTGCACTGTCATTCTGAGATAAGACACCAACGTTATCTTTAAGTTAATCTCCCACTTTTAATATGGCTTTTTCACAAAAAAGATGTATCTTTGCAGCGGAAAAGGAGACAATGGCTGATTTGGCTCCCGTAATCATCAAAAACGGATAAGATTATGGCTGATACTAAGTTACTCCTGGTTGAGGATGATGAAAACCTCGCCTATATGGAGAAAAGCTGCTTCGAGGATATCATCGGAGGATATGAAGTGAAAACCGCCGTTAACGGCAAGGAAGGACTGAAGGCGTGGAGAGACTTTCAGCCCGATGTCATCGTATCGGATATCGACATGCCCATCATGGACGGCATCGAAATGGTGAAGAATATCAGAGAGGTGGATGGAGAAACCATCATCCTCTTTACTACCGGTCTCACTTCGCCCAAGGATCTGAAGGCAGGTTATGCCGCCGGAGCCAACAACTATATCAAGAAGCCTTTTATTCCTGAAGAGCTGGATGCACACATCCACAGCCTTATCCAGCTGAAAGCCGGAAAACGCAGCGAGAACGCCAGCAGCCAGATCAAGCTGGGAAGATATACACTGGATGCCAACCACGCCACCCTGAAAGATACACAGCAAGGCAACGAGAAGATGCTTACCGCCCGGGAGGCAAAAATCCTCGAACTGCTGGCGGTAAACAAGAACGAGGTGGTGCGCCGGGAAGCTGTACTGAGCCGCTTCTGGGGCGTGGAAGACAAGGATTACTTCGCTTCCAGAAGCCTGGATGTTTTCATCAAGAAAATCCGCACGGCACTGGAAGACGAACCAGCCGTAGAACTGAAAACCATCAGAGGAGTGGGATTCAAGCTCATCGCAGAATGAGCATCCCCCACCCCCGCATAACATTATACGAGAATCAAATTAGAATAAAGAAAAAAAGACAGAAAAGACATCATTATGCTGAAAGCGATATTATACTACATACTGTTCCTGGCTGAATATCTCAGCACCATCTTCCTGGGAGGACTCCTGGTGGGACTCTACATGGCACAGAACATCCCTTCGGGCTCCCACAGCCAGCAGATAGGAGCCCTGGAGGAATCCATCTATCCGTTTATGTTTGTCATCGGATTTCTGGGCATACTCATCGTATGGTTCACCTTCGGACATTACAAATTCTCCAGGTTCTCGCTTGGAAAGGTGGTTCCTGCTGCCAAATGGAAGGCGATGACCATTTGCACCATGCCGATTATGGGCTTCACCATGGTCTTCTATTCCATCATGAACCTCTTCCATCTCGACTTCCTGCCCAAGCAGATGATGGAGATGAGCTATCTCGGCTTCCTGCCTTACAATATCATCGGATCTTTTATATCTGTCTATATCTTCTTCGGCGCCATCCAGGAAGAACTGATCCGCTGCGGCAAGAAGAGATGGGTGCAGCTGCTTACCCTCTCGATCATGATGCTGCCTGCATGCATGATGTCGGTAACAACCAGTGGTGATATCAATGTAGATCTGACCGTGCTCGGTTTTATCTCCCTCTGCTATTGCAGCTGGATATACAGCAAGACGCGCAGCACCATCATTCTCATCGTGCTCTATTTCATATCCAGTCTGGTTCCCTTCCATTTTGAATCGAAAGTGCTCGGCATATTGCTCCTGATAGCCGGCACAGCCTTAACTATAGGTGGATTCGCTGCCCTGAGCAGGAAACTGCCTGAAATGCTTGTGAAAGATGAAGACGAATAGAGCCAAGGCACTCAGCACCACGGCACTGATAGCCGTGCTCTGCATGCAGCTGTTCTGGATGTGGAACTCGCTGCAGATGACCGTTCATCAGATGGGATATGAGACGCCCTGGAACCTGGCACCGGATGTCAGGGCACAGGCATTGCTCGCTGCCTTCTACGAAAGCAAGTTCACGGTTCTCACCTCGCTCCTTACAACGGTGGTGATCATCCTGAGCCTCATCGACCAAATCAACTACATCGATGAGCAGGAAAGGGTGCGACTGCTGCGCGAGGACTTCTCCTATGCGATGGTTCACGACATGAAGTCGCCGCTCACCTCCATCATCATGGGAACCAAGTATCTGCACAGCGGTGTACTGGAAAAGAAGCCGGAAATGAAGGAGAAATATTTCTGCATCGTAGAAGACGAGGCGCAGCATCTGCTTGCCCTCATCAACCGCCTGCTCACCATCTCGAAACTGGAGCACGGCAAGCTGCATATCCAGAAGGCGGAAGTAAATTTGGAAACGATGATAGAGGATGTGGTGGATAAATACAAGGCGAAATCAGCGAAACCGATCCATATCATCACCCGGTTTGGAGCCACCTCTGCCCTAGCCGACGAGGAATATCTGAAGGAGGCAATCAGCAATCTGGTGGATAACGCCACCAAGTACTCGAAGGAGGAAATCAACATTGAGATTTCCACCCTGGAGGATGACAGTAACGTGTATATCAAGGTTTTCGATGAGGGTATCGGCATAGCCAAGAGCGAGCTGAAGACCATCTTCAACCGCTTTGAGCGCGCCGCTGAGCACGAAAAGGATGCCCGCAAGACCCGTGGCGGCTTCGGCATCGGTCTGAACTACGTACTGCAGGTAATCAACGCCCATAGCGGTAAGATAAGTGTGAAGAGCGAGAAAGACAAGTGGTCGGAATTCACCATCTCGCTGCCGAAATAATCAGACAGCAGCTTATCTGTGGCTTATCTGTTATAAATGCCCTATATCTCTTCCTTTAAACTTAATTTCAGAAACTTATCGCATAGCTGATATACTCCCTCATCCTGCGTGATAAAATCCCTTTCGAGCAAGGTCTTCACGGCTCCCTGCACGGTACTGGCACCCAGACGATACTTATGCAGAAACTCCTGCGACATCAGCGAGGAAGGACTTCCCTCCCTGGCAATGGCTATGAGCAGCTGCTTCTGCTTGCTGGTAAGCTGGAACAGCAGAGCCTGATAGGCAAAACGATGCTGCGAAAGAATGCTCTCTATGCAATATTCCACATCCTCTTTTCCCAGAACCTTGGAATCAGAAATCGAAGTATAGAGCATGTTGAGCACATACTGAATATACCAGGTAATACCATCAAAACGATGATAAAGATAGGAGAACGCTTCCGCAGAAATCTGCTTGTTAATCTTAGACAGATGATGGTTGGCAAACTCCAGATAGGTCTGTTCGTTGATAGCCTCCAATCCCATGATACTCGAACTGTGATAGAAAGGACGTGACCTGGAAGTAAACATCAGTGCCATCATGTGGCGCTTGGAACCAGAGAAGATGAAGTTAGCGTTATGACAGTTCTGGATACGCTTGCGCAAAGTAGCCTCCACCGTTTTCTCTGGATAACCGGCAATAGTCTGGAATTCATCAATAGCAATTAGGCAAGGTTTATCTGCCTGGGAAAGATAGGCAAAGATCTCATCCAGTGTAATATCAGGCGACTGAATATCTCCGATGCCCACGCTCCATTCCGGATTTCCATTGATATCGAAAGAAATGGTAGATTTCAGCGACTGAAGCATATTCAGGAAGAACTCCCACACCTTTCTGCCCTTGGGTTTCAAGGCTGCAAGAATCCCCTTGCCCAGTGCATAAACAAACTCCCCGAGATTCTTGGTATCGTAAATATCAATATAAATGCAATGATACTGCTCCCGGATTTCCTTCTGATAGAAACAATGATAAATCAATCCCGACTTTCCTAATCGTCGTGGTGCTATCAATGCCACATTGCATCGGTTGGTTAGATGCCGTGTAAGCAAGGCGGTTTCTTCTATCCTGTCGCAGAAGAAATCTGGGGACAAATACCCTTCTATGAGAAACGGATTGGTCTGTACCATAAGCATTTACTGAATTATGAATTTTACGTAACGAAGATTTCATAATCTCCGGATGCAAAGATACATATTATATTTGAAACCCGCAAGTTATTTTGGGAAAAAATATAAAAGCTGCACAAATGTAAACCGTCATTTATTATAAATGACGGTTTACATTATGAAGTTTTACAGATTTTTAAGAGCAACTTTCCACCCATTTCTAAAAAAAAGCAATACCTTTGCTGCAGAATAAGATATTCAAACATAAATAAATAGGAATAAAGATGGACTTAAAAGGAATCTACACAGCCGATGCCAACCGCTATGGCGATGCAGAGGCACTCTATCAGAGATGCGGCAAGAGCGGAGTCTTGCTGCCTAAGATTAGTCTGGGATTCTGGCACAACTTCGGAGGAGTGGATCCTTACGAGAGAAGCCGTGCCATCACCCATTATGCCTTCGACCACGGAATCACCCACTTCGACCTTGCCAACAACTATGGTCCTCCATACGGAAGTGCTGAGGAAACCATGGGCAGACTGATGAAGGATGATTTCCAGCCTTATCGCGACGAACTCTTCATCTCTACCAAGGCGGGATATGATATGTGGGAAGGTCCTTACGGCAACTGGGGCTCGCGCAAGTATCTGATGGCGAGCCTCGACCAGAGTCTCAAGCGCATGAATCTGGACTATGTGGATCTCTTCTACAGTCATCGCTACGACCCAAATACCCCACTCGAGGAAACCCTCCAGGCTATGGTAGATATCGTGAAACAGGGCAAGGCGCTCTATCTCGGCATCAGCCGATGGCCACTGGAAGCCCTGAAGTTCGCAGATCAATACCTGAAGGAGCGCGACTGTCCGCTGCTCATCTTCCAGGACAGACTCAACATGCTTGACCGTGCGCCGCAGGAGAACGGAACCCTCGACTACTGCCACGAAAACGGCATCGGATTCATCTCCTTCTCTCCCCTCGCCCAAGGTCTCCTCACCGACCGCTATCTCAACGGCATCCCAGCCGATAGCCGTATGGCAAAGGAGCACTTCCTGAAGCACAGCGCCCTGACTCCGAAACTCCTGGAGCAGTTGAAGCAATGGAATGCAGAAGCCGACGAACGAGGCGAAACCCTCGCCGAGATGGCACTGGCGTGGATTCTCCACCAGAAAGGCGTAACCAGCGTACTGGTAGGTGCCAGCTCTACAGCCCAACTGGAAAAGAACATGAAATGCGTTCATGCCAAGGCATTCTAGAAATAGATAGTAGCCAGCTAAAATATCAGGTTTTAGTGGCTACTATTTTTGTTTTTATACCTTATTATATATCTTTATGCGCCTTTTAGTATGATTTTTCAAAGAAAAGCAGTACCTTTGTACCCAAAATAGAAATTTGCATTCATGAATACAAAGATAAACGAATTTGAGGTGATGGCACCTGTGGGCTCGCGCGAGTCTTTGGCTGCCGCTATTCAGGCTGGTGCCGACTCCGTATATTTCGGAATCGGCAAGTTGAACATGCGTTCACATTCTGCCAATCATTTTACTATCGACGACCTGCGTGAGATTGCTGCCACCTGCAACGAGCATGGCATCAAGACTTACCTCACCGTCAACACAGTGATTTACGACAACGACATCCCTACGATGAAGGAAATCATTGATGCTGCCAAGGAGGCAGGCATCTCTGCCGTCATCGCCAGCGATGTGGCTGTGATGAGCTATTGCAATGAAGTAGGAGAGGAAGTGCACCTTTCCACACAGTTAAATATCTCAAACACAGAGGCTTTGAAGTTTTATGCACGCTTTGCAGATGTTTCCGTACTGGCACGTGAATTAAACATGGACCAGGTGAAGCATATTCACGAGCAGATAGAGAAGCAGAACATCTGCGGACCGATGGGCAAGCAGATCCGCATCGAAATGTTCTGTCATGGTGCTCTGTGCATGGCGGTATCGGGCAAGTGCTACATGAGTCTCGCTAATGCCAACCGCTCTGCCAACCGTGGCGAGTGCGTTCAGATTTGCCGCCGCAGCTATACCGTTACGGATAATGAAACTGGCAACCAGCTTGAAATCGACAACAAGTATGTGATGAGTCCGAAGGACCTGAAGACCATCCGCTTCATCGACCGCATGATGGATGCCGGTGTACGCGTCTTCAAGATTGAGGGTCGTGCCCGTGGACCAGAATACGTATATACCGTAGTGAAGTGCTACAAGGAGGCGATAGCCGCCGTACTGAACGGTACCTTCACCGAAGAGAAGAAAGATGCCTGGGATGAAAGACTTGCCACCGTATTCAACCGCGGTTTCTGGGATGGTTACTACCAGGGGCAGACCCTCGGCGAGTGGAACAAGCACTATGGTTCTGTGGCTACCGAGAAGAAGGTGCTCGTGGGCAAGGTGATGAAGTACTTCTCCAAGCTCGGTGTGGCTGAGGTTGCCGTAGAGGCTTCTACCTTCGACAAGGGCGAGAAACTTCTGATTACAGGCAACACCACCGGCGTGATGTATCTCAATGCCGATGAAATCCGCTACGACCTGAAGCCTGTGGAAACAGCGCAGCAGGGGTGGAGAGTGTCTATCCCTGTACCGGATAAGGTGCGCCCTAACGATAAGCTCTATAAGTTGATTACAGTAAACGAAATTAAAGAAATAAAATAATGGCAACAATTAATGAATTGCAGGATGAAGTGGTAGAGGAGTTCCAGGATTTCTCCGACTGGATGGATAAGTATCAGATGCTCATCGACTTGGGCAACGAGTTGGCTCCTCTCGACGAGAAATACAAGAACGAGCAGAACCTCATCGACGGCTGTCAGAGCCGCGTATGGTTGCAATGCGACTACGAGGATGGCAAGCTCGTATTTACAGCCGATAGCGATGCCCTCATCGTAAAGGGAATCATCGCCCTCCTCATCCGTGTGTTGAGCGGTCATACCCCAACCGAGATTATGGATACCGAACTCTATTTCGTAGAGAAGATTGGCTTGAAGGACCACCTCAGCCCAACCCGCAGCAACGGTCTCTTGGCGATGATCAAGCAGATTCGCATGTACGCCTTGGCTTACAAGACCAAGGAGGCGGAAGCATAAATATACAAAAGAGTAGGGGGGTATCCCCCCTCATTTCAGAATAACTATGCGTAAATTAAGAACGATAGAGATGAACCGCCTAACCCTGGAGGAATTCAAGGAAGCCGAGAAGCTGCCCCTGATAGTAGTCTTGGATGATGTGCGTTCATTATATAATGTGGGAAGCGTGTTCCGCTCCTGCGATGCCTTCCGTGTAGAGGCGGTGTATCTTTGCGGTATCACCGCCACTCCTCCCAATACCGAAATCCACAAGACGGCACTGGGCGGCGAAGACAGCGTGGATTGGGAGTACTTCAAGACCACCGAAGAGGCTGTGGAAAAGCTGAAGCAGAAAGGCTACTTTGTGTATAGCATTGAGCAGGTAGAGGGTTCTACCAAGCTTCAGAACCTCGAAAAATCCCATAAAAGAATTTTCGGAAAGGAAGTAGGGGAGAAGCCATTAGATTCTTCACTCTCCACTCATCACTCTTCACTTCCAAAGGGCTACGCCGTTATCTTCGGCAACGAAGTAAAGGGTGTGAAGCAGAACATCGTGGATATGAGCGATGGCTGTCTGGAGATTCCACAGTTTGGCACCAAGCATTCCCTGAATGTCAGTGTAACAGCCGGCATCGTGGTTTGGGAATTCGCCAAACTTCTGAAGTTATAAACAAAAATCAGGTTATCAATACAATAATCCCCGATAAAGCAGTCAGGCTCTATCGGGGATTTTCTTATTTCAGATATTCTCCAAAATCTGTCAATCTCATATCACCCTTCTTCAGGAAGGTATCGTGCATGGCGAGGGCAGCACGCATGCTCTGTGGCTCGTGCCCCTTCTCTGCAAACTTCAGATACTCACGGAGCATAGGGCAATAATCCGGGTGCGCACAGTTTTCGATAATCTCCTTGGCACGGCGCAAAGGACCCTTGCCACGAAGATCGGCTACTCCCTGCTCGGTAACGATAACATCCACATCGTGCTCGGTACTATCTACATGACTGCACATCGGAACGATGGCAGAAATGCAACCATTCTTAGTGGTACTCTGGGTGGTGAAGATAGAGATGAAACCATTACGCTCATAGTCGCAGGAGCCGCCAATACCATTCATCAGCTTGCTACCGCAGATATGGCTGGAGTTCTCATTGCCGTAGATATCGCACTCGATGGCGGTGTTCATAGCGATGACACCCAGTCGGCGGATGACCTCCGGAGAGTTGGAAATCTCGCTCTGGCGGATGGTGAGATGCTTCTTGAAGTAATCAATATCATCATACACCTCTTTCAATGTATCATTGGTAACGGTGAGCGAAGAGCAGGAAGCATCCTTGATTCTTCCCTCGCGCATGTATTTCACTACGGCATCCTGAACCACCTCGGTATAAACGCTGAACACAGGCACGTTAGGATTCTGTCCCAATGCCTCAAGAACGGCGTTGGAAGTTACGCCCACACCGCTCTGCAAAGGCAGGAACTGAGGAGGAATATGCCCCTTCTTCAGGTCGCTGACCAGGAAATCAGCCACATTGTGTCCCATCTGCTCGGTTACATGATCGAGTGGCTTGAAGGCACGCGCCTCCTCCGGGATGTTGCATTCCACCACACCGATAATCTTATGTGCATCAATCTCCACATATTCCTTACCGATTCTATCGCTCACATTCAAGATTGGGATAGGGGTGCGGAACGGGCATTCTGCTATCTCATACACATCGTGCAGATAGCGGGAAGCAGGACTGTGGAAAGTATTTTTCTCGATAAGCACCTTCTTGGCGAGTCGTGCGATGGTAGGAACGATACCGCCGGCAGAGGTAAGGAATGCCTTGCAGGTGGTTTCGCCTTCTTCCAAATCAGAAACTTCGATGATGGCAAGGTCTATTTCGCCATAGAAACCACGGCGCAGACGCTCAGCCATGTGGCCGAGGTGCATATCCTCATAATCAATCTCGCCCAGGTTGGTATGAGTTCTAAAGTCCTTGTTGGTAGAAAATGGCGCACGGAACTTGATGGCATGAGCTGCCGCCATGTCACCCTCAATACTTTGTGAAGTAGAAGCACCTGTCAGGATGCCTACTTGGAATGGTCTGCCTGCCTCATGCTCAGCCACGGCTCTCTTGGAGAGTTCGCGGAAGGTAGCCTTAGGCACGCCGTTTGGAGTAAAACCACTCAAACCGATTGTATCTTGATCGTTAATCATCGCTGCTGCTTCAGCAGCGCTTAATCTAATATACGCCATTTTCTTCTTTCTTAATATTCATTAGCGGAACTGATAGCCGCATTCTAAATAATTGATACCTATTTGTGGCTGCAAAGTTACACATTATTTTCGATATATGCTAATCATTTGATGATTTTATACAGATATTAGGCAAAAAACTTACAGTTCGTGAATAGATATGCAGATTTCACTTACTTTATGCAAAAATAAGGCTGGCATCCATGCGCCCTGAAAGGTAGGGCGTAGGGGGCAGAGCCTGCTTGCAAAAGTCTTTCTCCTGATATTCTCTCTCTTTTTCTAAGATAAAAGTGGTATTTTCGAGGTATTTAATAACATTTTGCGGATGATTTGGCGGATATGTCAGAAAAATGAGTTAACTTTGCAGACAAATATAAATAATATAAAAATAAGGTTCATACAAGATGGAACAGAAATTACTGATTTACAACACTCTCACTCGTAC